>JACCDN010432521.1_pt1 | contig 290872 bp, 243 predicted proteins | sample 7441691 | NCBI WGS metagenome assembly JACCDN01 (sample SAMN15323439, study PRJNA562643) | freshwater metagenome | isolation source: river surface water | place: USA:Blue River Watershed | collected 2017-08-16 | reverse complement strand
ATGTCTTAAAAATCGTAGTTTCGCAGCTGAAAATCAAAAAATTAAACATGTCTTTAGTAGTCGTTGGATCTATGGCTTTTGATGCCATTGAAACCCCTTTTGGGAAAAGTGATAAAATTATTGGTGGTGCTGCAACTTATATTGCTTGGTGCGCTTCCAATTTTACACCCGTAAAGCAAATTTCTGTGGTTGGAGGAGATTTTCCTCAAGCTCAATTAGATGCATTAACTGCTAGAGGGGTTAATTTAGAAGGGGTTCAAATTAAAAAAGATGAAAAAACATTTTTCTGGAGTGGCAAGTACCACTTAGATATGAATACACGTGATACTTTAGACACACAATTAAATGTGTTGGAAAATTTCCAACCTGTAGTGCCTGAGAGTTATCAAGATTGTGAAATTTTGATGTTAGGTAATTTAGTGCCATCGGTTCAAAGTAGCGTGATAAAGCAAATGAAAAATCGTCCTAAATTAATCGTGATGGATACGATGAATTTTTGGATGGAAATTATGATGGATGATTTGTTGCACACCATCAGTTTAGTAGATGTTTTATTAGTAAACGATAGTGAAGCTCGTCAATTGAGTGGAGAATATAGTTTAGTAAAAGCTGCTAAAAAAATTATGGCTATGGGGCCTAAATATCTAATTATTAAAAAAGGAGAACACGGTGCTTTATTATTCCATCAGAACGAAGTATTCTTTGCGCCTGCTTTGCCTTTAGAGGAAGTATTTGATCCAACTGGCGCTGGCGATACCTTTGCTGGTGGATTTGTTGCGCACCTTGCTAAAACAAAAGATATCTCTTTTGAGAATATGAAATCTGCAATCATATTAGGCAGTGCAATGGCGAGTTTCTGCGTAGAAAAGTTTGGTACCGAGCGTTTAACAGAAATCAATGTAGCTGATATTAAGGAACGCGTACAATCGTTTGTTCAGTTAGTGAATTTTGATATTGAGCTAGTATAATTTTGTCAAGTATATCAAACGAATTACATTTGTAGAAGTGAACAAGCAAATTAAACATACAAAACAAATTAAGAAACCACTGTAAAAGGAAGGTGCTGATTTTTTGTATGTTTTAAAATATACTCAGAAGCCTTCCAAGAAATTGGAAGGTTTTTTATTTAGGGGCATTTGTAAAACTTAATGCCCCTAAATAAAACTCTGATGATTTTAAAGTCCTTGAAAGGGCTTTGAGACCTTTGATTGACCATAAAAAATAAGAAATATGAAAGTTGCAGTAGTCGGTGCTACAGGATTAGTAGGAACCAAAATGTTAGAAGTGCTTGCAGAGCGTAATTTCCCTGTAAGTGATTTAATACCAGTTGCCTCAGCGCGTTCTGTAGGCAAGGAAGTGCAGTTTAAAGGCAAGGGGTATAAAGTCGTTAGTATGGAAGATGGTATTGCAGCAAAACCTGCAGTTGCTATTTTTTCTGCTGGTGGAAGTAGTTCGTTGGAATGGGCGCCAAAATTTGCTGCAGCGGGTATTCGTGTGATTGACAATTCTTCTGCATGGAGAATGGATCCTACAAAAAAATTAGTAGTACCAGAAGTGAATGCTTCTGTATTAACTAAAGATGATTTTATCATTGCCAATCCAAACTGCTCAACTATTCAAATGGTGGTTGCATTGCAGCCATTGCATGAAAAATATAAAATCAAAAGAGTCGTTGTAAGTACTTACCAAAGTGTCACCGGTACAGGTAAGCAAGCTGTGGATCAATTGTTTAATGAGCGCAAGGGCAATCAATTAGATGCAGAACAAATGGCTTACAAATATCCAATAGATCTAAATGTAATTCCTCAAATCGATGTCTTCTTAGAAAACGGGTATACAAAAGAAGAAATGAAAATGGTGAAAGAGACTTGCAAAATCATGCAAGACGATTCGATTAAAGTAACTGCTACAACAGTTCGTATTCCAGTAGTGGGTGGCCATAGTGAGAGCGTAAATGTAGAATTTGAAAATGAATTTGAATTAAAAGATGTGATTGCTGTGCTTTCTGCTGCGCCTGGTGTAATTGTTCAACAAGATGATGCGGCACAATTTTATCCAATGCCTTTGTGGGCGCATGAAAAAGATGAAGTATTTGTTGGAAGATTACGTCGCGACGAAACACAAGCAAAAACTTTGAATATGTGGATTGTGAGTGATAACCTTCGCAAAGGCGCTGCTACCAACGCAGTTCAAATAGCAGAATACTTAGCGGCTCAGGGAATAATTTAGATTTTATCGTTGAGTAGATAGACAAGTAAAACTGAATAGAATTAATAAAATAACTTCTTTATTTTATTAATTCCCCCAAAACCCTTCTTAATATAGGGTTTTGAAAATCGTAAGCATATAGAATTAATAAAATAACTTCTTTATTTTATTAATTCTATGAATTCGGCCTCGGTAATAATTTTTATCGAGGCTATTTTTTTTGCTTTTTCTAATTTGCTTCCTGCATCTTCACCTACAACCAGGTAATTTAATTTACTACTCACCCCACTCAATATATGACCTCCTTTTGCCTCTGCCATTGCTTCTGCTTCTGAACGTTTTAACTGAGTAAGTGTTCCTGTAAATAAAAAATTTAAGCCTGTAAGTGTGCCATCCGCTTTTTGGTGATTTGTTTGCTCTACATTCAATCCTAATTGAATCAAGTGGTTAATCATTTCCAGCTGGATAGGATCGCTAAAAAACTGAACGATACTACTTGCAACTTTAACACCTATATCTTCAAATTCAAGTAATTGAGTTTCTGTAATACGGGTTAAGTCTAGTATATGGTTGATTCTACTTGCAATGGTCTTTGCTGTGGTTTCTCCGACAAATCGAATACCCAATGCATAAATCAAACGGTGCAATGGTTGTTTTTTAGATGCTTCAATTGCTGAACTTAAATTGTCAATACTTTTTTTACCAAAACCCTCCATGGTTCCTATGCGTTCAAAATCTAAATTGAAAATTCCTGGTATATCTTTCAGCAATCCTAACTCAAAAAACTTCTTAATATTAGCCTCGCCCAGATTTTTGATATCCATTGCATCTTTACTTACAAAATGGGCAATGCGTTCTACAATCTGTGCACTACAATTAAAATTATTGCATCTCCAAACAGCTTCTGTTGTCTCTTTTACTAACGCGGTATTACAAACGGGACAATGGGTAGGGAATAGAATCTTTTTTTCATTGCCAGTTCTTATGCTTGCTATTGAGTGTACAATCTGAGGAATCACATCTCCAGCACGCTCTATAATAACCGTATCTCCTAATAATAAATCTTTTTCAATGATATATTCTTCGTTATGTATTGAAATGCTTGACACTGTTACACCACCTATTGCTACAGGTTTTAATTTAGCAACGGGTGTTACTGCGCCTGTTCTTCCAACTTGGAATTCCACATTTTCTAAAATGGTAGTAGCTTGTCTCGCTTTAAATTTATAGGCAATCGCCCATCTTGGATGATGAGATGTCATTCCTAATTTTTCTTGTAAAGCAAGGTCATTCACTTTTACGACCAATCCATCTATCTCATAAGGCAATTCATCTCTGCTAGCTTCTGCAATACTGCAATAATCAATTACATCTTGAATGGTATGCACTAATTTTTTTTCTTTCTCAGGAGACCTGAATCCCATATTCCATAATAGTTCTAAAGATCCACTATGTGTATTAAACAATGGGTTGATCGATTTTCCTGGAATAGGAAGGACATAACTTATATGATAAATAAAAGCGTCTAAATTTCTTTCTGCTACTTCTTTAGGGTCTTTCATTCTTAAACTTCCCGAAGCAGCATTTCTAGGATTTGCAAGTGTGGCTTGTTGTTTTGCTTTTAATTTTTCGTTAAAAGCATCAAAAGCATTTTTGCTCATAATTACCTCGCCACGTATTTCAATTTGCTGAATACCATTTTCTGCCAGTGGTATACTTAATGGAATAGACCTTATTTGTTTTATGTTGGTTGTAATATCCTCCCCCGCAACTCCATCGCCTCTGGTACAAGCGCGCACTAATAAATCGTTCTCGTAAATTAACGAGATACTTGCTCCGTCGAATTTAGGTTCTACACAATAGCTAATGAAATCAAGGTTTGCAGATTCCCTTGCTTTGCGATCAAAATCATTCAGGTCATCTGCATTATAGCTATTTTCCAAACTTAACATGGGCACTAAATGGGGCACCGTTTCAAAGCTGCCATTTAAGCTATTCCCGACTCTCTGACTAGGAGAATCTGGCGTTATACATGACGGGTCGGATTGCTCAATTTTCAATAGAGCTTGGTAAAGTTGGTCGTATTCGTAATCACTTATTAATGCTTCATTGACCACATAATATTGGTATTCATGAAACTGCAACACCTTTTTTAAGGCATTTAGTTCAATGCTTAATGGGGAAGCTAAAAACTGCTTTGTTATTTGCTGTATTGCTTGTATTTGTGCTTTATCGTACATGGTTCAAAATCTTCGCTAAAGTACAAACTTTAGCGCTTGCAAGCTCATAATTTAATACCTTTATGGACTAAATAATGGACTACTTATGTTGTATTCAATGACAGGTTATGGAAGGGCAGAAATGACGTTTAATGATAAAACACTTTTAGTGGAAGTCAAGTCTTTAAATGGTAAACAATTCGATGTTCGTCTAAATATCCCTTCTTTATTAAAACCAATAGAAGTAGAGATTAGAAATACACTAAATGAACATTTATTTAGAGGAAGTGTAGAATGTTCTATTTCTGTTAGATCTAATGGCGCATCAAAGCCTGTAAATATTAATAAAGCATTAGCTAAGTCTTATTATCAACCCATAGTTGAATTAGCAGAAGAGTTGGGTATTGGCAAAGAAAATATATTAAGTACATTATTGAAAATGCCCGATGTGGTTTCTTCTACCAATGAAGTTTTAAATGAGGAGGAAAAAAATGCCATTTTTGGTTTATTAAAACAAGCAATTGATTTATTAAACATCCATAGGGAGCAAGAGGGTAAATCAATAGAGCTGGATTTGTTGGAAAGAGTTGCTGCAATTGAAGCACAACAAGCCGCTATTGCAGTGATAGAGCCAAATAGAAGAACTAAGATTAAAGATGGCTTGATCAAATTATTAGAACAAAATGTTGGACCAGATAAATACGATAACAACCGATTAGAGCAAGAGTTGATTTATTATATCGAAAAAATAGACATTTCAGAAGAGCGCGTTCGATTGACCAATCATTGCGCTTACTTTAAATCAATCCTTGCGGATAAAGATCCAAATAAAGGAAAAAAATTATCTTTCGTATTGCAAGAAATGGGAAGAGAAATTAATACTACAGGTTCTAAGGCGAATGACGTAGAGATTCAAAAATCAGTGATCGTGATGAAAGATGAATTAGAAAAAGCAAAAGAACAAATTTTAAACGTTTTATAAATGGGAAAGTACATGCGCTTTGTTTGCACTATTTGTTTTTTTATTGGCATGACTGCATGTCAAACAATGCCGCTTTCTGAGCAAAACACGATTCATCCCGATCATCAATGGAATAGCGCAAAGCCAGAAAAATATCTTTTTAATGTGACTGATACCAATAGTTTGTATAAAGTCATCTTTGTTATTAGGCACCACAACGCATATCATTATAAAAACATTTGGGTTGAATTAACGCATGCTGCAGCAAAGGAAGTCCCTGTAACGAATACTTTTAACCTTAATCTTGCAGACGATCAAAAAGGATGGCTAGGTACAGGTATGGATGATATCTTTGATCAACGAATCCCATTAACTGTAAAGCCTATAAAATTAAAATTGGGTATCAATTCTTTTACAATTAGGCATACAATGCGTGAGGATCCATTACAGAGTATTTTATCTACAGGTATTCGAATCGAAAAAGCTGCTTTATAAGATGCGCAATTCAATATCCATTTCCAAATTAGTATGGGTAAGAATTATCTACTGGTTATTCTTAACCTATATGGTTGCTGCATTTATTTGGTGGTATGTGGCATTGGTTAAACAAAACGAACTATTGACCGCAACAAAAATTGAAACCTTAGTTGCTACTGGTAAAGTTGACAAACAGCATATAGAAAGCATTGAAGCATTCTCGGTAAGAAAAACAAAACAATATATTGGAGAAGGGGTAACATTTCTCTTTCTTTTTCTTTTAGGCGCAATTTATGTGTATCGTTCACTATTGAAACAATTAAGGTATTCTACGCTGCAGCAAAATTTTATGATGGCCGTAACTCATGAGCTTAAAACGCCCATTGCAGTAACACAATTAAATTTAGAGACAATCATTAAAAGAGACCTTAAACCGGAACAGCAACAACATTTAATTCAAAATACTTTAAAGGAAACAAAACGTTTAGACGCTTTGTGTAATAATATTTTATTGGCCTCCCAATTGGATATGGGGCAATATGAATCCAACAAACAATTAGTTGATTTTTCAGAAATTGCTAAACAATGTATTAATTCATTTGAAGAACGTTATCCTAATAGAAAATGCATTGTACATGTAAATTCTTCTATTCAAATACATGGCGAGCCTTTGTTGTTACAATTATTACTTAATAATTTATTAGACAATGCCAATAAATATGCTACAAATGATACGCCAATTTTTATCGAATTGCAACAGCAGGATAACCTTATTGAATTGAGGGTGAAAGACGAAGGTGTTGGCATTGATATGGAGGAACGCACTAAAATTTTTGATAAGTTCTACAGAGTGGGAGCCGAGCAAACAAGGTCGACAAAAGGTACAGGCTTGGGTTTGTATTTGTGTAAAAAAATTGTCACATTTCACGGTGGAACAATTCAGGCTCAATCAAATCAGCCTAAAGGAAGTATTTTTGTAGTTCAATTCAATGCAAATTAATCATGCAAAAAAGCAGCATTTTATTAGTGGAAGACGAAGAGCATCTTCATGAAGCATTGAAGCTGAATCTAGAAATGGATGGCTACGAGGTTGATTCTGCATTTGATGGACAAGAAGCATTGAAGCAAATTCAGGCTGCGCATTATGATTTGATTATTTTGGATATTATGTTGCCTTCATTAGATGGATTCAGTATTACAGAGCGCTTACGACTAAACAACAATCAAACACCTATTTTAATTTTAAGTGCTAAAAATACGAGTGCGAATAGGGTACAAGGTTTGAAATTGGGTGCTGACGATTATTTGACAAAGCCATTTAATTTAGAAGAATTGCTTTTGAGGGTTAGCAAGCTTATTCAAAAGCATCATCAACAATCCAACAATACGGCACAGCTAGAAACCTATCAATTTGAAGGGCATAAAGTTGACTTTAATGCATCCGAGGTTAAACTGGCTTCTGGTCAAATGATTACTCTTACAAAACGTGAATTGTTATTATTGAAGCTATTAATCGAAAACAAGAATACGGTGGTTACTAGAGAAAAAATCCTTCAATTGGTATGGGGTTACCAGGTATTCCCGACCACTAGAACCATCGATAATTTCATTCTAAATTTTAGAAAATACTTCGAATTGGACCCTAAACACCCCAAACATTTTATTTCAATGAGGGGGGTGGGCTATAAATTCCAAGATTAAGTCCTAATAACGCAATCTTTGGCCAAATTTATCGTTTCTATTTATAGATAAATTTAGCCCATGTCATTGTCCTCAATACAAGATTTCGTAGAACCTATTAACCTTTCTTTCTTATCAAAGGACGAAGGCTACCGTGATACCCAGCTAGGAAAACATATTAAATCTTATGAAACTTCCCTTCCGGATATTACTGATGCAGATATTGTTTTGATTGGAGCAGGGGAATGTAGGGGTGCAGGATTTGTTTTAAATGGTTTTGAGGCGGCAAATAATGTTCGTGCTGCTTTGTATAATTTGTATTATTGGCATGCACAAGTAACAATTGCCGATTTGGGCAATGTGAAACTTGGTCAAACTATCCAAGATAGTTATGCAGCGCTTAGAACGGTGATTGCAGAATTGATGCTACAAAATAAAAAAGTGGTTATCATGGGCGGGTCTCATGATTTAACACTTCCTCAATACCATGCTTACACTTCGATTCCAACCTTAGTTAATGCAGTTGTTGCCGACGCTAAAATTGATTTAGACTTAGAGGCTAGATTACCATCAGATCATTTTTTAGAAGAGTTGTTTACAGGCTTACCTAATCACTTAAACCATTATGCGCACATAGGATTTCAGAGTTATTTTATGCATCCGCACATGCTTGAGACAATTGATAAATTAAGATTTGATTGTTTTAGATTGGGTGTGGTACGTGAGAGTATTGAGGAGATGGAGCCAGTGATAAGGGATAGTCATATGATGAGCTTTGATATTAGCGCTATTCAAAATGCACAAGCCCCTGCTAACATTATTACTCCTAACGGTTTTAATGGCGAAGAAGCATGTGTGTTGATGCAGTATGCCGGTATGAGCTGGAAAACAAGTTCCATTGGCTTATTCGGTTACCAGGCAGAACTAGACCATCATGGTTTAACTGCGATTCAAATGGCGCAAATGATCTGGTATATTATTGACGGTGTGCATCGCGGCAAGAAAGAAGCTCCATTAACTGCGTTAGATCGTTTTAAAGAATTTCAGATTGCATTTTCAGATATTGACACTCAGTTTTTACAAAGTAAAAGTACTGGAAGGTGGTGGATGAAATTACACAATGGCGAATGGATGCCTTGTAGTTACAAAGATTATTTAATTGCTTCTAATAACGAAATTCCAGAAAGATGGCTAAGAGCTTTAGAAAGAGAATAACCAATTTTAAATTCGAAAATTGGTTTAAACTTTTGTTTGTCATAGCAAGCATTGCGATGCTATTAAGCGCTTGTTCGGTGCGTCAAGCCCAAAAAGCATTACTTGGCTCTGATGCTGTCAAAGGAGCACATATTGGAATAGCTATTTACAATGATACAAAGGGGCAGTGGTTGGCGAAATATCAGAGCGATCATTATTTTACACCAGCAAGCAATACAAAAATATTAGCTACTTATTTAGGTCTTGAATTCCTTGGAGATTCTTTGCCAGGCTGGAAGATGGCAGAAAATAAGGACACCATTTTCTTACTACCTCAAGGTGATCCAAGTTTTTTACATCCTGAATTTAAATACCAGCCGGTGGTGGATTTAATTGAAAATACGAGCAAGAAAGTAGTGATTGCTACCAATCAAGTACAAGATAATTTTGAAATGTTTGGTAATGGTTGGGCATGGAATGATTATGCAGAAGATTATCAACCAGAAAGAAGCAGAATGCCAATTTATGGTAATGTCGTACATTTTTATCAAAGTAATAAAAAGATAGACTCTATTAAGCCTTTTTATTTTTTTAAGGACTATGTAGATCTAGATAAAGTAGAAGAGAAAAACTGGACTCGTAATATTACTGGAAATCGCTTTTATACAACTTCAGAAAGTAATAAGCGAAAATATTTTCAAGTACCTTTTGATCAACAATACGCTCCTTTATTAATGGCTGTCACTTTATTGAATGACACTTTACATAATAAAGTAATTATCAATAAAAATATTATTGCACCTACTACTGGATTTAAAACAATTAGAACTATAGCAACGGATAGCTTGTTAAAAATTATGATGTTGCGTAGTGATAATTTTTATGCAGATCAAATTGTTTTAATGGCAAGCGAACAGTTACTGGGTAAGATGGATGATGGCGCATTAATTGATACGGCAACGAAATTACTTTTCCCTAATTTACCTCAACCAATGCGATGGGCGGATGGTAGTGGTTTGAGTCGCTATAATTTAAATACGCCAGAAAATTATATTGCTATTCTACAACAAATGCAATCTAAATTTGGTGAACAGCGTGTAAAAAATATTTTTGAAAAAGGGGGAGAAGGAACAATATCGGCTTATTATAAAAACTTTCCTGGAACCATCTATGCTAAAACAGGCACACTAGGAGGACAAGTGGCTTTGAGTGGCTTTATCTACACGCCTAAAATGCAAAAGCTATACTTCTCTGTTTTGGTTGCTAACCATATGAGTAAATCTAGTGCTCAAGTAAGACGCGCGGTTGAAACTTATTTAACCAGCGTTACAAAGGGTATGTAATTTCTATTTGCTGAATAATCGATCTAAGTAATCTTCATTGAACTCTATGAAAGTTGGGGCGCCAGATGCAGTTGTATTTGGTATGTCGCATTCGCTTAATGACTCAATCAGGCTGTGCATTTCTTTCTGTCCTAAATTCTGACCCGCTTTGATGGCCATTTGACGTGCCATACAACGTATCAATTTCTCTCTTTTACTAAACTTTAAATCTGCGCTAAAATGTTTGAACTGTTCAAGTAAAAGTTCAATGGCATTTTTTTCATTACCTGCAAGCACATCTGCAGGGATACCTTGAATGATGAAACTATTCTGTCCAAAAGATTCTATTTCATATCCAATATTAGCTAGGTCTTCGATCATCTCTTCTAACAATATTGCATCGCTAGCACTTAGCTCTAATACAACTGGAAATAAACTTTTTTGTGTAGCATGTGGCTGGACACTTGCCTTTTGATACTTCTCATATAAAACGCGCTCATGGGCAAGTTGCTGATGTATAATGATAAGCCCACTCTTTGTTGGCGCAATGATATAGGTTTGATGCAATTGCATCAAGAAAGCATCTTCGGGTACTGTTAGTGAATCGTCGTCCTTATACAAACCCATTGAGGAAGACTTTACAATAAATTCTTGATTAGCTGTAGGCATTTCGGTGAAGAAACTTTTCCAGTCTTGCTGGCCTGCTTGATCAGATTTTGGTATAAAATGTGCTTGGTTTTTTTGGGTAAATCCTTCGTATAATGACTTTCTTGAAGTCTCATTTACTTGACCTTCTGTGAAAGGTTTTTGTATTGCATCCAATTGTTGAATATTGGCATCCAATGAAAAGTCTAGAGAAGGTGCGATACTAAACTGCGCTAGTGCATGTTTTACAGCCGCCTGCACAAAAGCATAAATAATTTTATCGTCTTCGAATTTAATTTCTTGCTTTGTTGGATGCACATTGATATCCACTTTAGAAGGATCAACGTCAATGTATAAAATATAACTAGGAAAACTATCTTTAGCAATTAAACCATCAAAAGCATTTGCAATCGCGTGGTGTAAATAAGCGCTTTTTATGAATCTTCTATTAACAAAAAAGTATTGATCGCTTCTTGTTTTTTTAGCTGTTTCTGGCTTGCCTACAAAACCTGATATAGTTAAGTAGTCTGTGTGTTCACCGACAGTGACTAATTTACTTTGGTAGCTATTGCCCAACACCTGAATGGCTCTTTGTTTAAAGCTTCCGCCCTCCCAATGGTACACTTCTTGGCCATTGTTGTTTAAATTGAAATAAATTTCAGGGAAGGCCAAAGCAACTCTTGTGAATTCTTCTAATATATGTTTTAACTCAGCCGAATTACTCTTTAAAAAATTTCTCCTTGCAGGTACATTGAAAAATAAATTTTTCATACTTATGCTTGTGCCCACGGGATTGGCTACAGGAGTCGTAGAAATGACCTTACTATTTTCAATGGCTACTTCTACGCCCACTTCATCTTCGGCCCTTCTTGTCTTTAATTGCACTTGAGACACAGCCGCTATTGAAGCAAGCGCCTCTCCTCTAAAACCCATTGTGCGAATCTGGAACAAATCTTCTATCACATTGATTTTACTGGTAGCATGTCTAGCAAATGCATTTTGTGCATCTTTTTCGGACATGCCTTTGCCGTTGTCAATGACTTGAATCAATGATTTGCCTGCTTCATTAATAATTAGTCTAATTTCAGTGGCTTCTGCGTCTACGGCATTCTCCAATAACTCCTTTACAGCACTGGCAGGTCTTTGTATGACTTCGCCCGCTGCAATTTGATTCGCAATATGATCTGGGAGTAAATGAATCGTTTCGGCCACTTATTTAACAATTTTTAAAGTGTGTAAAAGTAGTAAATTTGCGTCTTAATAACGAACCTTATGCAGAGAACAGCAGACATCCAAAAATTAAGCCATAAATACCTCCCAACCGACTTTGTATTGACGGATTGGGCTAGTTTGGAGCCCTTTTTTAAAGAATTAAAAGAAAGACCCATAGATTCAGTGGCCAATTTGGAAGCTTGGTTAATGGACTTGAGCGAATTAGAAGCTTGTATAAGTGAAGATGCTTGTTGGAGACAAATCAAAATGACTTGCGACACAACCGATAAAAGTTTGGAAGATGCCTTTACTTTTTTCTGCATGGAAATTCAACCGAAAATGCAACCTTATACAGATGCATTGAATCGAAAATTAATTGAATCCCCATTTACAGCAGCATTAGATCAGGACAAATACCATACTTATTTAAGGGCTGTTAAAAAAAGTATTGAATTATTTAGAACCGAAAATATTCCTATTCAAGCAGAGCTAAGTGTTTTACAACAACAGTATGGCACTATTGCTGGAAAAATGACCATTGAAGTGGGCGGCAAGGAATATACCTTACAACAAGCTGCACAATTTTTAGAAAACGAAGACCGCGCATTTAGAGAAGAAGTGTATCGTAAAATACAAACTAGACGTTTACAAGATCAGGCCCCACTTCATGACTTATTTACAAGTCTTGTTCAAAAAAGACATCAGGTTGCATTGAACGCTGGTTTTGAAAACTACCGTGATTATAAATTCGCAGAACTTGGACGTTTTGATTATACCAAAGAGGATTGTTTTCAATTTCATGAAGCAGTGAAGTTGCATGTAATGCCGCTGATTGAAAAAATTTACGAACGTAAAAAATCCAAATTAGGTTTAGATACCCTTAAGCCTTGGGATTTAGAAGCAGAACCTGCGGGAACAAAGCCTTTGCGCCCTTTTACGAACGGTGAAGATTTATATAAAAAGTCTGTTGCTTGTTTTGAACAGATTGATCCCTTCTTTGCTGATTGTTTAAAGAAGATGAATGAGTTAAAGCATTTTGATTTAGAAAGTAGAAAAGGTAAAGCGCCGGGAGGATACAATTGTCCTTTGGCGGAATCAGGCGCGCCGTTTATTTTTATGAATGCAGCAGGGCAGATGAGCGATGTAACAACAATGGTGCACGAAGGTGGACATGCAGTTCATTCTTTCCTGGCGCATCAATTGTCTTTAAGTGCATTCAAGGAATATCCGATGGAGATTGCGGAAGTAGCAAGCATGGCTATGGAATTGTTTAGCATGAATCATTGGCAATCATTTTTTGATAACGAAGCTGATTTAAATAGAGCCATTGAACATCAGTTAGAAAGAACGATTACTATTTTTCCTTGGATCGCAATTATTGATAAATTCCAACATTGGGTCTATACAAATCCTAATCACACAATTGAGCAAAGAACCAATGAGTGGCAAAATATTGTAAAAGAGTTTTCTTGTAAAGTATTGAATCAATCGGGCTTAAAAGAGTTTAGAGCAATTGGCTGGCAAAGACAATTGCATTTATTTGAAGTGCCATTTTATTATATAGAGTATGGTATTGCACAATTAGGTGCTATTGGCATGTGGATGCAGTATCAGAAGAATCCAAGACAAGCACTCGACAACTACATGAATGCATTGGCACTAGGAGGTACAAAAACATTGCCTGAATTATATAAAACAGCAGGCTTAGAATTTAATTTCTCTCCTGCTTATGTCAAGAATTTAATGGAATTTACGAATCAAGAATTAGAAAAATTATATCATTAAAATAAAATATAAAACCATGAAAAAAGTAGTTATCGTATTTCTTTTTAGTGTTGTGTCCATTTTGGCGATTGCTCAAAAACCTGCATCTGCACCAACAGGTAAATCTGATCCTTCGATGCCTGTATACTTAGTTGACGGCGTTGAAACGCCTTATGCAAAAGTGGTTAAATTAAATACGACATTAATTGCTTCAATGGATGTTTATAAAGGGCCTGATGCAATTGCAAAGTTTGGGTCAAAATATAAACATGGTGTAGTTATTGTCAAATTAAAAAAATCGACAAAAAAATAAGTTCGTCAATGACTTAACGTAGAATTGAATTAAACAAAAAAAGACCTCGAATTATCGAGGTCTTTTTTTATGCGTTACTGTCTCCTTCGGGTCTAGGCCCATTTGGATTATTTCCTTGGGGACGAGGTCCGTTTGGATTTTGACCCTGCTGTCTAGGTCCATTTGGATTATTTCCTTGAGGGCGTGGTCCATTTGGATTTTGGCCCTGCTGTCTAGGTCCGTTTGGATTATTTCCTTGAGGGCGTGGTCCATTTGGATTTTGGCCCTGCTGTCTAGGTCCGTTTGGATTATTTCCTTGAGAACGAGGCCCATTAGGATTTTGACCCTGCGGTCTTGATCCCTGTGGTCGTGGTCCGTTTGGATTTTGGCCCTGAGGTCTTGGTCCTTGAGGACGAGGCCCATTAGACCTTGAGTCATTATTTTGCCCTTGTGGTTCTCTATAATTTCTTTGTTGATCTCTTCTTCGGCGATCATTCTTTTCTAAAGAACGTAGACTGATCTGACCTACTAATTCAACAAATTCAGGTTCTACTTCTTTGTTTTTACTAGTGATTTCTACTGCTTCTAAATCTTCTACAGCAATACCTTGTTGATTTAATCTTTTAATTTCCTTAACACGCTCAATGGTCAATGGATAATGTTTGGTATTATTTGGAAGGGTATACCACATTAAATTTTTGAAAATATCTTTCTTGATTAAAAACGCTTGACCCATTGCTGTTTGCAAATTGTCTGCATAGTCTGGAAATGCTTGTAAGGCATCCAAATAAGTATCTAATTCAAAATTCAAGCAGCATTTTAAACGACCACATTGGCCACTTAATTTAGTTTGGTTGATTGATAAGTTTTGATATCTAGCCGCAGTGGTATTGACACTTTTGAAATCATGTAACCATGTGCTACAACATAATTCACGGCCACAACTTCCAATACCGCCCACTTTAGCCGCCTCTTGACGAATACCAATCTGGCGCATCTCGACTTTTACTTTAAACTCTCCTGCAAAAATGCGAATCAACTCTCTAAAGTCAATACGGTCATCTGCAGTGTAGAAGAAAGTACCTTTTTTACCATCCGCCTGTAATTCAATCTCACTTAACTTCATCTGTAATTTCAAATCTCTTGCATGAGCTCTACTTCGAGCTAACATATCTGATTCTCTACTCTTACTTATTTTAAATGTTTCAATGTCTTTTTCTGTACTTGCTCTAAGAATTTTTTTCATGTCAGGATGAAACTCGTCCGTGCCTCTTTTTTTCAATTGCACACGCACTAATTCTCCAGTCAAAGAAACTTCGCCTAGGTCGAAACCATTAACGCCTTCGACAGTTACATAATCCCCTTTTTCAAAAATTTGGAAAGTTGGGTTTCTAAAAAATTCTTTTCGGCTTCCTTGTTTAAAGCTTACTTCAACAACCCTACATTGACTTTCTGCATCATCTACAGGCAAGTCTCTTAACCAGTCATGTACATTTAATCTATTACATCCTCCAGTACTACAGCCTCCATTACTTTTGCAGCCATTGGGCGTACCCGTGCCGCATGATCCACATCCCATATATTCTAAGTTCTAACTGTTATAAATTGAAATTCCCAACACCCCCATATCCCAATACCTCATTTCTCTAGATTGGTGTCTATGTCAAAATTAAGGTTTTGTTGCGAATGATATGATAGAACTTGATGCCCATGGCCATAAATAGCATCTTTGCATTGGCATTTCGTTCTATATAGTAGACTGCTTTGTCTAATTCCTGAATAATTGCCTCTAATTGACCCACGCCTGCGATTTTATTAATTCTAAGTGCAAAATCCTTTAAATCAGGGTCCAAAGGAAGGTCGGCACCCAATACTTTGATCCTTATGCTTTGTTCTAATAGGTGGTTAAAGTATTTTAAAAATTGCTTTTGCTGCTCTCTCCCAAGTTTACTGACTTCGTCTACCCATTTCATTTGGGCCAATGGGCCATTTTTCAGGATGGCATTTAACCAGTCTCTTATTTGATCTAAGAAATCCGTATCGCTATGTTGTACTAAATGGAGCGCTTCTCTATAGTTGCCATCTGACATTGCTGCAATTAGCTGCGCTTTTTCTGGGTTTAAATTTGCTCTAGATTCTAAAGCGGAAGCAATTTCGACATTGGTTAGCCTTGGCACCTTAATAAACTGGCAACGGCTTTGGATAGTAGGTAGAATTTGCTCTTCTGAATTGGCTACTAATAAAAAGATGGTATCTGCAGGAGGCTCTTCGATTAATTTCAAAAGTTTATTGCCTTCTTTGCCTAAATACTCAGGCATCCACATCACTAATACTTTGAAAGGACTTTCGAAACTTTTAAAATTCAATTTTTTGATAATTTCAGCACATTCGTCTGCACTAATATTACCCTGTTTATTTTCTGCTTTTATGAATTGAAGCCAATCAAACACATTACCATAAGGGTAGCTTTTTACAAACTCCCTCCACTCTTCTATAAAATTGGAGCTCAAATTTTTTGAGCCAGATTTTTCTGCTGTAATAGTGGGAAAAGAAAAATGCAGGTCAGGATGCATTAATTGATTGGCACGCTGGTAGGCAGGTAAATCGGCAATAGCATCTGGATCATTAAAACGATGTACTTGTTTTGCCAAGGCATCTGGGTCTGCAAAGAGATCTGCCACTTCGTTGGTTGTAGCAGGCGAACTCACTAAATATTGCGCAAATGCAATTGCAAGAGGAAGTGCTCCAGATCCTTCTGGTCCAACAAATAATAGGGCATGGCTCAATCTTTGGTGTTGAACCATTTCTACTAATTGGTGCTTTAGCTTTTCTTGTCCGATGACTTCGCGCAATAACATGCAGCGAAGATAGTATTTACTTAGGTAAGCAACTTATTTTAAGTAGGTCAAAATGGCATCATTATCCGGCTTCACATTGCTTGGGAAATAAGCCAACATTTTTCCATTTTCATCCAATAAAAATTTATTGAAATTCCAACTGATTGAAGCGTCTAGCACACCATTTTTTGCTTTTTGAGTCAACCATTGATAAATAGCAGATTGGGTGCCGCCTTTTACGTCAACTTTGTCTGCCAATGGGAATGTTACGCCGTAGTTCTTTTGACAAAAATCCACAATCTCTTCGTTTGAGCCTGGCTCTTGTCCTCCAAATTGATTACATGGGAAGCCGATAATCACTAATTTATCTTTGTATTGGCTGTATACTTTTTGCAAAGATTCATACTGTGGGGTATAACCACATTTGCTAGCCGTGTTCACCACCATAATTTTTTTGCCTTTGTATTTTGCAAAATCAATTTGACCGCCATCAATGCTTTTTACTTTGAAGCTGTGAATACTTTGCGCATTTGAAAATAGACTGCACGCAATAAATAGGATACTTAATATAGTTTTCATAAAATTATTTTATTGTTCAATGATTAAATATAACAATAAAAAGATCAAAAAGTTGACTAAAGGGTATAGGCGGCAACAGCAATAGAAATGGAAGCTGGTTCTGCTGTACTTAAACAATGTACAGCCGCTTCTAGTGTTGCGCCAGTTGTAAGCACATCGTCCACAAGCAAAACATGTTTTCCTTTCAGTTTTTCTGGTTGAGTGAGTGTAAATAAATCCGGGACTGACTGTAGTCTTGAATTTCTATCTTTTTTGGTTTGGGTGGATGTTGACCTTTTCTTGTTTAAAAAATCACCAATAGGTATTGTACAAATTTGCTCAATCCCCATGCAAATAACTTGACTTTGATTGTAGCCCCTTGCATTTAATTTTGTTTTTCGAATTGGAATTGGAACGAGTAGGTCAATGGTTTTAAAACTTGATGCTGTGATGATTGCTTCTCCAATTAAATGTCCAAACAAGATGCCTATTTTTTTATTGTGGTGGTATTTTAATTGTACCATTAATGTTTGCACAAGACTATCTTTTGTAAAAAATAAAAGTGCACCGGCTGATTGCACTTGTACTCTTCCCCAAAAGATTTTTTCAACAGGGTTCTCTTCGATGCTAAAAAATTCTGTGTAGGGCAATGCTTTTATACAAGCATTACATATAGGCATCGATTGATCTAATGCATCTGTTCCACAACCAAAACAAATTTGCGGATAAAATAAATGCAGGAATCCATTTAGATAATCTTTCAGAATAGCATAGGGTTTCAAGACTAGAAGAATAAGCGATAAGCTTCATCTACTCTTTCAACTGGAATTACTTCAATGCCATGTTTTTTTGTATCAATGCCCTTGCTATTGAAACCAGAAATAATTATTTTTTCAAAACCTAATTTCTCTGCTTCTGCAATGCGTTGTTGAATTCTATTTACTGCTCGGATTTCTCCATTTAATCCTACTTCACCTGCAAAGCAAATGCCTTGTGGTAAAGGAACATCTTCATAAGAAGATAGAAGTGCAAGAATAACTGCAAGGTCCAATGAAGGGTCTTCTATTTTTAGGCCACCTGCAATATTTACAAATACATCTTTCATCCCAAATGCAAAACCACCTCGCTTTTCAAGTACAGCAAGTAATAGTTGTAATCTTCTTAAATCGAATCCAGTAACCGTTCTTTGTGGTGTGCCATAAACGCTTTGTGTAACCAATGCTTGCACTTCAATTAATAAAGGTCGCATGCCTTCCATCGCAGCTGCAATTGTGCTTCCACTCAATGCGTCATTTCTTTGTGCAATTAAAAATGCAGAGGGATTCGTTACAACTTTCATTCCAGTGCCAGTCATTTCATATATCCCTAATTCGCTCGTACTTCCAAATCTATTTTTCAAAGTGCGTAACATCCTATATGCGTAATGACGATCACCTTCAAATTGTAAAACGGTATCCACCATATGTTCTAAAATTTTCGGACCTGCAATAGAACCTTCTTTAGTGATATGCCCGATTAAAAAAACTGGTGTGCCGGTTTCTTTTGCAAATCTTTGAAACTCTGCAGCTGTTTGTTTTATTTGAGATATACTTCCTGCTGCGGCATCAATTAAATTAGACTCCAATGTTTGAATGGAATCAACAATCACCACAGTAGGTTTTAATTTTTTTATGGATTTAAAAATGGCTTGTGTATGCGTTTCGGTTAATAAATAAAAATGATCATTTTCTAAACTCAATCTGTCCGCACGCATTTTAATTTGCTGAATACTTTCTTCACCACTGATATATAAAACGGTTTGATCCTTCATCATCAAACCTTGTTGTAAAAACAATGTACTTTTTCCAATGCCTGGTTCGCCAGCTACTAGAACAATCGAACCTAAAACAATTCCGCCCCCTAAAACTCGATTCAATTCCGGATCTGAGCTGTCAATTCGCTTTTCTGATTGACTTTGAACTTCATTGATGGCAATTACCTCCGTCCCTTTTTGAGTAGGCGCATAATCCTCCCAGGTTTGGGTATTACCCTTTCCTTTGTCAATGACTTCCTCAGTAAAGCTATTCCATTCATTACAGGCTGGACATTTGCCCGCCCATTTTGCAGACTCATAGCCACAATTTGTACAAAAAAAGGCCGATTTTGACTTACTCATAGGGTAAAGGTACTTGGATTATCATTTTCGAACTGCGTAATTGCCGAAATTGAAGCAATTAGACGCAAAAAATTCATATTAATAAAAATTACATCTGTTAGTTTATGCCGTTTTGAGTTACAAAAACTCCATATTATAGAAAGATTACTGAACAAATGTAAAATAAGTCTAAAATTTTGTTAAATTGCAATTCAATCAAATATGGTTTTTTCAAAAAATTAAATTCTATGATGAAAAAATTTTTTCTATTGAGTTTTCTTGCATCCTTTCTTATGATTGGAGTTGCAATAGCTCAAAACACAACAGTAAATGGTAAGGTTACCGATGAGTCTGGTGCCCCAATTGCAGGTGCAAGTGTACTTGTAAAAGGATCTAAATCAGGTGTGAACTCTGATGCTCAAGGTAATTTCTCTATTTCAGTACAAGCAAACAAAGTATTAGAAGTGATCGCAATTGGATATGAAAGCCGTCAGGTTTCTACCAATGCTAAATCTTTTTTAATTGTCCTTAAACAAGATGTTAAATCACTTTCAGAAGTGGTTGTAACAGGTTTTGGTGGATCATTAATCAAAAAAGAGTTAACTGGTAATATTGCGCGCGTAAAAGGTAAAGATATCGAGTACATGCCAACACCAAGTGTGGACGCTGCTTTACAAGGTAAGGCTGCGGGTGTATTCGTTAACAGCCAGTCTGGTAAATTAGGTCAAGCAGTAACAGTAAGAATTAGAGGTAACTCTTCTATCTCTGCATCTAGCCAACCTTTGTATGTATTAGATGGTATACCTGTAACTTCTCAAGATCAATCAACTTATGGTGGTGATATGAACCCATTGACTGACTTGAACCCGAATGATATCGAGTCAATCGAAGTTTTAAAAGATGCCTCTGCAGGTGCGATCTACGGATCTCGTGCTGCGAATGGTGTGGTTTTAATCACCACAAAAAGAGGTAAAGCTGGAAGAACGCAAGTTACTTTCAACTTACAAACTGGTCAATCAGAAGCTACTAAGAGAGTAAGAATGTTAAATTCTACAGAATATAATGAATTAGCAATGGAAGCTGCAAAGTATTCTGATGATGAAGAAGGTATTCCTTATGATGATCCTTATAGCTATACACAATACATGAAAGATATCATGAGCTACCATAGCTATGGTCAATGGGATAAAGATCCAAGCAAATCTTACGATTGGCAAGATCAGGCTTTCCAAAAAGGCCAATACCGTCAAGCTGATTTACAAATCAGAGGTGGTAATGATAAAACGAAGTTCTTCTCTTCTTTCCAACATTTAGACCAAGGTGGTACAATCGTTGGTAACGAATTAAGCAGAACAACAGGTCGTTTGAACGTAGACCAACAAGCAAATAACTGGTTAGACTTAGGAGTTTCTTTGAGTTTATCTAGAACATATAACCGTCGTTTACCAGGCGATAATGCGTTTTCAAACCCATTACAGTCAGCCGCTTTATTACCAATGACACCGTTCTACGATCCTGCAACTGGTTTACCAGCAGGTACACCTCCAGGTGATGTAAACGTAGGTTTATATTTTAACCCAAGAATCCAAATTGATTACGCAAAGTATACTCAAGATGTATACAGAACTTTTGGTAATACTTACTTCAAAGTAAAATTATTGCCAGGTTTGACTTTCCAATCTGAATTTGGTTTAGACTTCTTAAGTCAAAACGAAGAGCGTTATTATCAAACACAAACTGTTAGAAATACAAGTTCTTCTACAGGAGAAGGTACAAACACTGGTGCGTTCATCACGAACTACAACACCAACAGTTATTTCAACTATAACAAGTTAGCAGGTAACCATAATTTCTCTGCAACTTTAGGTATGCAATACCAACAATCTCAAGCGAAATATAACAGTATCACAGGTATTGGTTTCCCTTCTGATTCTTACCAAAAAATTGCAAGTGCTGCTACTAAATCTGGTGGTAGTTCTTCTCAAACAGATTTCAGATTCTTATCTTATTTCTTAAGATCTAACTACACATTCAACGAGAAGTATATTGTTTCTGCGAGTGGTCGTATAGATGCATCTTCTAGATTCGGTAAGAATGCAAGAACAGGTTTCTTCCCAGCGGTTTCTGCTGGTTGGATTTTATCTAACGAGAAATTCTTGATGGATAACAAATACATTAGTTTCTTAAAAGCAAGAGCTTCTTATGGTATCGTGGGTAACTCTGAAATTGGTAACTTCCCTCAAATGGGCTTGTTTACTGGTGATGCAGGTTATGCAGGTGCTGCTGGTCAAAGACCGTCTCAATTAAGAAACGATAACTTACAATGGGAAACTACTAGTCAATTAGACGCGGGTATCGACTTCGGATTCTTCAATAACAGAATTACTGGAGAAATCGATTACTACGTAAAAAATACAACTGGTTTATTATTAAATGTAAACATCCCTGCAACAACTGGTTTCTCTAGCATGGTTAAAAACGTTGGTAAATTAGAAAACAGAGGTTATGAATTTGTATTGAATACACAAAACTTAGTTGGTGCATTCAAATGGAATACAAGCTTTAACGTTGCATTGAATAAAGGTAAAGTAACTGATATCCAAGGTCAAGTAATTGAAGGTGGTGTTGGTAGCATGAACCGTGTTCAAGAAGGTTACGCAATCGGTGTATTCTACACTGCAGAGTGGGCTGGTGTTGATCCTGCTAATGGTAATGCATTATGGTATAAGAATACTAAAAATGCAGATGGTACAATTGATAGAACAAAAACTAGCGTATTCAGTCAAGCAACAAGAGTTGTAACTGGTGACCCTAACCCAGATGTGGTTTTAGGTTTAACAAATAACTTCTCTTACAAAGGATTTGACGTATCTATATTCTTTAATGGTGTTTTAGGAAACCAAAACAACATTTACGGTATGGGTCGTTATTCTTCTGCTAGCATGAGATACGAAGACAACCAAACTTATGATCAAATGGCGCGTTGGCAAAAGCCTGGTGATATCACAAATATCCCACAAGCTAGATTGTTCTATAACAATGGTGCACAAATCAGTAGCCGTTACATCGTTGATGGTTCATATATCCGTTTAAGAACTGCTTCAATTGGTTATACTTTTGATTCTAAAAAATTAAACAAGTTCAAACTTGAAAAATTAAGAGTGTATGTATCAGGTCAGAACTTATTAACCTTTACAAAATATCCTTATTGGGATCCAGAAGTTAACGCTGATGATTTTGATTCTAATATTGCAAAAGGTAGTGACTTCTACACGCCGCCACAACCAAGAACAATCTTGTTTGGCGTAAACATTAATTTTTAATTAGTTAATCATGAATTTTATGAAAATATATAATAAAACAATAAACAAATACTTAGCTGCTATTTTGTTTACGAGCGTACTTGCTACGGCTTGCGAAAAGCGTTTGGATGTATTCCCGTATCAAAGTATTGCTGACGACAAAGCATTGTTGTCAGAAGGTGACGTAAAAGTAACCTTGATTGGTGCATACGATGGTGCGCAAGCTGCTACAGTATACGGTGGTGATATCATGGTATTGAATGAGTTAATCGGTAACGGTGAGAATATCAACTTTACTGGTACATTCGCTGGCTTATCTGATGCTTATAAAGCACAGATGGTTGCTAACAACTCAAACGCCCTAGGAACATGGCGTGATTCTTACAGCACAATCAACCGTATTAATAATGTATTGTCTGCTGTAGATAAAGTAACTTCTTCTACTGCTAAGAAAAATTCAGTTGAAGGTGAAGCTTTGTTTTTAAGAGGTTCTTTATACTTTGAATTAGTAAAATTATTCGCTAAGCCAGTAGGTGATGGTGATTATGCTACTAACCCAGGCGTGCCGTTGGTATTAACACCAACAGGTAATGTAACAGAAGCTGATTATAAGGCAAGAGCTACAGTGAAGGCAGTTTACGATCAAGTAATTGCTGATTTAACTAAAGCTGAATCTTTATTACCTTCTTCTAATGGTATCTATGCAACAAAATGGTCTGCTGCTGCTCAATTGTCTAGAGTGTACTTAGCATTAAAAAATTACACAGAAGCTGGCGCTGCTGCTAATCGTGTAATTACTGGAAGCGGTAAGACTTTAGCAACTGAAATTGGCAAGAACTGGTTCACATTCATTAATAACGGCGGCACTACTCCTGGTGAATATTTATTCTCTATGAAAGTAACTGCTCAAGATGGAACAAATTCATTGAATACTTATTTTGGTAGAACAATTAGCACTTTCCCTGGCTCTGCAGGTAGAAGCGATTGTAAAATTAAAGTGGCTCATTTTGCTCAATACGAGACAGGTGATAAAAGAAAAGATTACTTCGTATTATCTGGAGGTAACTACTATAGCATGAAACACTTAGATCGTTTTGGTGATGTACCTGTGGTACGTTTATCTGAAATGTATTTAACAAGAGCAGAAGCGAATCAAAGAAATACAACATCTGTTGGTGCTACACCTTTGAATGATGTGAACGCTATCCGTACAAGAGCTGGTTTAGCTCCTTTGAGCGCAGTAACTTTAGCGGATATCTTGAAAGAAAGAAAATTAGAATTAGCATTCGAAGGTCAATTCTTACCTGATGCTAAGAGACTGCAAACTTCAGTTGGTACATTGGCTTGGAATTCTCCAAAGTTAATTATGCCAATACCACAAAGAGAAATGGACGTGAACAAGAAATTAGTTCAAAACGAAGGTTATTAATCTGAAAGGATGATAAAAAAAGCCCCCGAATTTTCGGGGGCTTTTTTTATGCGAAATATTTTATTAGTTATTAGGTTCATATTGGGGAATCTGAACCTATCGAAGGACTATAATTTAATCTCTTCCATTTGGTCATCAAGGAACTTGTATTCAACTAAATGACTCGTATTAGAAGCCTGAGATTGTAATTTCAATTTGTACTTCTTTTTCCAACGCTTAATAATGCTTGTAAAGAAGCCCTTTGTAAGATGCGAATGAATAATAGGGTGAACGAGCAATGTCAACTTTTTGTGACTATGTGTTGCCAAATAAGCTAATTTCTTCTCCATTTCATCTTCTAATAATAAAGTAGCTGTTATTTTGCCTGTACCAGAGCAAGCTGGACAATCTTCCGAAGTATTGATATTCACTTCTGGTCTAATTCTTTGTCTGGTAGCTTGTAAAAGGCCGAACTTAGAAATAGGTAGGATAGAATGTCTTGCTCTATCGGTTTTCATAAAACCTTCTAAAGCTTCTTGTACCTTTTTCTTATGCTCTGGTAATTTCATGTCAATGAAGTCAATGACAATGATGCCTCCAATATCCCTTAGTCTTAATTGTCTAGCAATCTCTTCTGCGGCCTCTAAATTAGTTTGTAAGGCATTTTCCTCTTGGTTATTGCCAACGCTCTTAAAACCGCTATTAACGTCTACTACGTGCAGTGCTTCGGTATGTTCAATAATCAAATAGGCGCCGCTATTTAAATTAATTGTTTTACCAAAGGAAGACTTCACTTGCTTAGTGATGCCATATTGGTCAAAGATTTCAATATCCCCTGTGTGTAAACTGATGATATTAGATTTATGCGGAGCGATTCTTTGTAAATAGCTTAAAGTAATATCATAAATCTTTTTGTCGTTCACTACAATTTTATTGAAATCTTCATTCAAAAGATCTCTTAATATGCTTGTAGTTTTACGCTCTTCATTCATGATACGTGTTGGAGGTACTGCGCCTTTTAAATTAGACTGGATATTTTTCCAGTTTGCTTCTAAAGTAAGTAAGTCCTCGTGTAGCTCTGCCGTAGATTTACCTTCGGCAGCAGTTCTTACAATCACGCCAAAGTTTTTTGGACGGATTGATTCCATCATTTTTTGAAGACGTTTACGTTCTTCAGAAGAATGGATTTTTTTAGAAACAGCCACAATTTCATTGAAAGGAGTAAGTACTACAAAACGCCCTGCAAGAGAGATTTCACAAGTTAATCTTGGTCCTTTTGCAGCGATTGGTTCTTTTAAAATCTGTACTAGTATGTTTGGCTTGCCATTTAATACCTCACTGATTTTACCTGTTTTAACAATCTCAGGAGCAGACTCGAATTTTGAAAAATCAAATTGATTATTTTGATCATTCATCACGTCCTGCGTGTACTTAATAATTGATTTTACATAAGGACTTAAGTCTGTGTAATGTAGGAATGCATCTTTTTCAAAACCAACATCCACAAATGCGGCATTTAGGCCGGGTATTATTTTCTTCACTTTTCCAAGATATAAATCACCTACAGCAAAGCGGGCATCTATTTTCTCGTTGTGAATTTCTACTAATTTCTTGTCTTCTAACAAGGCTATTTCAACCCCATCAGGAGAACTATTAATAATTAAATCTTTATTCACGAATAGCAACTTTTAATAAAACATATAACTCGCCTAATAGCGTGAGAATGCTTTATGTTTTTTGAAAACACGGCCACTTTACAAAGGAAGGTAAAAGGTAAAGTAAAGTTGCTAGGTAGAGGAGTGGCGTGCAATGGAAAAGAATACAAGCATTTTTCATATGAAAAATGCTTGTATTGAAAGAGAACTATTTGTTCTTCTTCTTATGACGGTTTTTTCTTAAACGTTTTTTTCTTTTGTGCGTCGCAATTTTATGACGTTTTCTTTTTTTACCACAAGGCATGTTCGATTCTTTTTCTGTTATAAAATGTTATTTCTTTAATTCTTGTATTCTTTTGGAGATGGCTTCTTTGGCTTCAGGTATATTCACGCTATTACTAACTTTTGTATACCATTCTATTGCTTTTTCTTTTTGGTTGGTCAATTCGTAACATTCAGCCAAATGAATCATCGCTTCAATATGATTAGGCTTAATTTTCAACACCGTTAAAAAGCGTTCAATTGCTTTATCATATTGACCAGATTTTTTTCCACCTAGAGCAAGTATAAACTGACCATAAGAGTTAGTAGAATCTGTGTCCACCACTTCTTTGATTTTTGTAATGCCTTGCATAGGGTTGTCTGATAGGTTACCAAATAAATAACAGGCGCCAAGATTGATTTTGGCTGAGTCATTTTTCGGATTGATTACCAATGCTTTCTCTAAAAGAACTTTTGCATTTCCTGCGATCCATGGTTGAAGTGCAGGTGGTGCGTCAGGTGTTAGTAGATTGTCTACCAACAGCTGGGCTGCAAAAGTGAGGCTTTTTTCAGAATTTTCCAACAAAGCGGCACGGTAAGTGAAATATAAATATGGAGCAAGCTTTTGAGCGGAATCAGCCCAAAACTGGGTCATAGCCTTGTAATACTTTAAACTATCAGCTTGATTCTTTGCTTTATTCAATTGATTTTCAATCGATAACAATGAAAATTTCTGACTTTCTGTAAGTGCTAGTTTAGCGGTATTTAAAATCGATTCTGTTGTAACAGTCTGATTTTCAGTAGATTGAGTAGATGGGGTATTTGCTTTTGAGGCAAATCTAGGGGTAAAAAAGTAGAGCACACTAAATAGTAGTAGCCCTAACAAGATGATTAAAAGTTGTGGTTTTTTCAATGCAAAAAGATTTTTGCAAAGTTAACTACTTACGTTTGCTTTTCACCTCGTTTACGAATTCTTTTGCTGGTTTGAATGCAGGAATAAAATGTTCAGGAATTTCTACCGCAATATTCTTTTTGATATTTCTACCAATTTTTGCAGCTCTTTTCTTAGTAATAAAGCTACCAAAGCCGCGAATATAGATATTCTGGCCATTTGCTAAATTTTCTTTTACTTCTTTGAACATGGTTTCTAAAGTGACTAAAACATCAACTTTAGGAATTCCCGTTTTCTCAGAGATTTGATTTATTAGATCAGATTTTCTCATGGAGTGTGGTTTTGGGGTTTTGGTACTAAAAATAAATGAATTTTTAACTTTTTACAACTATATGAGGCTTTTTTTTATTCATTTCCAAACATAATTTTAAGTCAATATATATAATATAATTAATATATATGAGGTGTTTTTTTCTATTTCTTCGTTTAATTTCTAGTTGTATAATCTATCTTCTCCTATTTTTTAGGCAATTTTGCGTCTAATGTCTACCTATTTCACCAAACAGTTGCTAAAATGGAACAATTCATCGAACCATCGTGATATGCCATGGAAAGGGGAGACAGACCCTTATAAAATCTGGCTTAGTGAAGTTATTTTACAACAAACTAGGGTAGAACAAGGTCGATCTTATTATGATAAATTCATTAAAGCCTTTCCCTCCATTCATGATTTAGCAAAAGCAAAGGACGAGAAAGTTTTCAAATTATGGGAAGGTTTAGGTTATTACAATAGGTGTCGGAACTTATTATTTACAGCTAGGTTTATATCAAAAAATTTAAAAGGTATTTTCCCTAGTACCTATGACGATTTGATCAACCTAAAGGGCGTTGGTCCTTATACGGCGTCTGCTATTGCATCTTTTGCTTTTAATTTACCTCATGCAGTAGTCGATGGAAATGTCTTTAGAGTACTATCTAGATTTTATGGTGTCTCTACTCCTATCGATACAAAAGAAGGCATATCTATTTTTAATGAACTCGCTCAAAAAAATTTGGCCATTGATGCACCTGGTTTATACAATCAAGCCATTATGGATTTTGGCGCAACGATCTGCACACCGGGTAATCCAGACTGCGTTAGCTGTAACCTATCTTCAAAATGTGTTGCATTTAACGTTAATTCAGTTAATCTATTACCAATTAAGCTAAAGCGCATTACTAAAAAGAAAAGACATTTTGATTTTTTCTGTTTCAAGTACAATGACACCTGGATGTTACAACAAAGAGGAGAAGGGGATGTATGGAATGGGTTATACCAGTTTTACATCATGGAACATGACCGTATGCCTATTTTTTCTGATGGATATTTAGATTCAGTGATGAAACATTCCTTTGCATTGGATAAAAAACAATGGAAGCAATTAGGGATGAATACGCTTACTAATGAGCCTAAAATATTCAAACAAGTTTTGACGCATCAAACCATTGAAGCGAGATTTATTTGTATTCAGTTGTCTAAAATGCCAAAAATGCTTCAAAATGCTTTGTGGGTAAAGTCTAAGCAGTTCTCAAAATATCCCTTTCCTAAGATCATTAATGATTTTTTAGTAACTTTCCAGCATGGAAGCCCACTCGAGTAAGTTTATATTTTTAGCAGCCACTTATTTTGATGTTTCAAAAATGCAACAGGATGCTGGCTTGCTTTTTTTACTTTTTATTTTACTTTTTTTATCTTTTGCAATTGCCGGGTCAGAAGTTGCTTTCTTTTCTTTATCATATAAAGACATTCAAGTTTTAAAAACAAAAAATTACAAACCTTTAAAAAGAATTGTTGATTTATTAGAGGATCCCAAAAAATTATTGACTTCAATGTTGATTGCAAATAGTTTTATAAATATTTGTATCATCTTGGTTTCAAATATTTTAATTGACGATCTTTTTCTTTTTGATCAAATCCCAGTTCCAGGGATTGAATTTATAATTAAAGTATTAGCTGTTACTTTAATGCTTTTATTTTTTGGTGAAATTATGCCCAAGGTAATGGCAACGCAAAACAATATCCGATTTGCACAGGATTTTGGAAGTATCATTCAAGTAGTATATTTTTTATTTTCAAGAATGAGTGGACTTATGGTTAAGTATACCAATGTGATTGAAAAAAAATTAGCACAGCAAAATACAGGCAATTCCTATAGCATGGAAGAGTTAGACCATGCGATTGAATTAACCACCTCTCCGAATCAATTAGAAAGTGAAAAGAAGATCTTAAAAGGGATTGTAAAATTTGGAAATATTACTGTTCGCCAAATTATGAAGACAAGATTAGATGTTTATGGGGTGGAGGATAACATTAGCTACAATGAATTATTGGAAAGCGTTAAAGAGCAAAACTACAGCCGTTTCCCAGTATATAAAGACGACCTAGATACAATTGTGGGTATGATTCATACAAAAGATATTATTCCTCATTTGCAAGAGGATGCTTCTTATGAATGGCAAAAATTAATTCGTCCCGCTTTATTTGTGCATGAACAAAAAATGATTGAAGATTTATTAAAGGAATTCCAGTCAAAAAGAATACATTTTGCAATTGTTGTAGACGAATTTGGGGGTACAAGTGGTATCATTACTTTGGAAGATATTTTAGAAGAAATTGTCGGTGATATTAAAGACGAATTTGATGAGGAGGAGTCGATGATTAAAAAAATTGACGAGCATCATTATATTATTGAAGGGAAAACAGCCATTATTGATTTCTGTAATTTTATAGACCTCCCTACTAATTTCTTTGACGCGGTTAAGGGGGAGAGTGATACAGTTGCAGGCTTAATGCTTGAATTGGCAGGAGAGTTTCCAAGTTTACAACAAGTGGTTAAATATAAACAGTTTAGTTTTACTGCTTTGGAGATTAAAAAAAACAGGATTCATAAAGTACAGGCTATCATCACCCCTAGTTCCATAAGTCAAACAGAGCATGTATAAATTTATTTTTATATTCTTTGTAATGGCAACTATTGGCTTTACCGCTTGCAATTCTGGCTATACGCCAAAGTCAAAAGGGTATCCTATGATTGCGCTTCCACAAAAAAAATACAATTCAAACGCAGTGGTTGGCATGCCTTATTCATTTGACATTCCTAATTATGCTTTAGTAGAAAATAAAGAAGCAAATCCGGGTATGGATCAGTTGCATAAGGGTTGGATAAATCTTCAATTCCCTTCTTTTAATGCTACCTTATACATAAGCTATCATGCAGTTGGAAAAGATAATTTGGAGGTCTTGGTAAGGGATGCTTATAATTTTGCCAATAATCATTCTAACAAGGCAAGCTTTATAGAAGATTCAGTTTTTGAGAATCCACAAGGATATCCTGGGGTATTCTACCATCTTGGTGGAGATGTAGCTAGTCCATATCAATTTTTTATTACTGATTCTAGCCGTCATTTTTTAAGAGGCGCACTCTATTTTGATACCACGCCTAATGCAGATTCTCTGGCTCCTGTTATTGATTTTATTTATCAAGATTTAAAACAGCTTGTTCATAGTTTTCATTGGAAATCTTAAGCATTTAGTAATACCTTTGTTTTAACCTTTTAACTATGATTATAATTGACCATGTTTTAGTAAGTGACCAAGTGGTAGAAGAGCAGTTTGTTTGTGATTTAACAAAGTGCAAGGGCGGTTGCTGCGAGGATGGTGATGCAGGCGCGCCACTAGATGATCAAGAAAAAGAATATGTAAAAGAGTTTTATGAGATCGTTAAGCCATACATGACAAAACAGGGGATTAAAGAAATTGAGACTGTTGGTAAATTTTTATATGACAGAGAATTTGGATGGGTTACACCTACTATTAATGGTGGCATTTGCGCTTATGGTTATAAAGATGAAAAGAACATCATTAAATGTGCATTTGAGCAAGCTTATAATGATGGAAAGATTCCTTGGAAAAAACCAATCAGTTGTCACTTGTTCCCAATTAAAATACAGCAAAGCAAATCTGATCCTGCAATAGAATACATGAATTATGAGCCAAGAGAGGATTTGTGCAAAGCTGCATGTAATCTTGGCGTTAAGTTGAAAGTGCCAGCTTATGTTTTTTTAAAGGAATCGATTATTAGAAAATACGGCAGTGAGTTCTACGAAGCATTAGAAGCATCTGCAAAGCATTTAGAGAATAAATAAATCGTTATGCAAAGTATTTACGCGGAGTCTTTTGATCAAAAAAGTAGCGAGAAGGCTGTTGACACAGCGCACAGGAAGAAAATTAATTTTAATATTGGCAAATACAATGCTGTTGTGCCAAAAGGCAAAATGCAGTTCAATGACCTTGAGAAAGTAAGGTCGCTTGCTAAGAATAGAAAATGGGAAGCGGTTGAGCATTTGGATTTATACTTAACACAATTTGAGGAGCAGATAACAAAACGAGGTGCAAAAGTTTTTTGGGCAGAAGACAGCGAACAAGCTTTGGATTTTATTGGATCTATATGCAAGAAAAAAGAATGTAAGACTTTGGTGAAAAGTAAAAGTATGGTGACCGAAGAGATTCATCTTAACACTTACTTGGAGTCAATCGGAGTAGAATCTGTTGAAACGGATTTAGGTGAATATATTCAACAACTCGACGGCGAAGCGCCCTATCATATTGTGACACCTGCGATGCACAAAAGCAAGGAGGATGTAGCCAAATTATTTTCTGAAAAACTGGGTACGGATATTAATTTGACGCCAGAGGAAATGACTTTGGTTGCAAGAAAGAATTTACGAGAAAAATATGTTCAGGCAGAAATAGGCGTAACCGGTGCTAATTTTATTCTATCAGACATTGGCGGTATTGCATTAACCGAAAACGAAGGTAATGCAAGACTTTCTGCTGCTTTTCCTAAAACACATATTGTCATTGTTGGAATCGAAAAAGTTATTCCCTCAGTAACAGATCTGGGATTGTTTTGGCCTTTGTTATCTACTTATGGCACTGGACAACAAGTTACAGTTTACAATAGTATTATTACAGGTCCAAGGCAAACAGATGAATTAGATGGACCAGAAGAGATGTATGTGATTTTATTAGACAATGGCAGAACCAATTTATTGGCGAATGCAAAAAGTAGAGAAGCGCTTTATTGTATTCGCTGCGGTGCTTGTTTAAATGCTTGCCCAATTTATAAAAATATTGGTGGGCATGCCTATGAAACAACATACAGCGGTCCTATAGGAAGTGTTATTACCCCACATTTAAGAGGCATGCATGATTATAAACATCTAAGCTTTGCGTCTAGTTTATGCGGCAATTGTACCGCAGTATGCCCTGTTAAAATCAACCTGCACGAACTCTTATTGGAAAACAGAAGAGAATCAGTTGTTGCAGGTGAAAGTAATTATTCTGAGGAGTTTGCTTGGAAGATTTGGAAACAAGCTTCTTTAAATAGATTGTTAATGAATCAAGGGAATGCCACAATTAAAAATTGGGTAGTCAATAAAATATTTAAAGGCTGGGGCAAGCAAAGAGCGCCCTTACAATTTCCTACAAAGACTTTCAATCAACTATGGAAAGAAAAACACAAGAAATAGCTTTTACTTACATCGCATCTGCATCCGAAACAGCATCGACTGGATCCTTCTGATCCTTCAAGCTTTTGTTGACTAAGTAAACACCAGCAAGGGTACATAAGCTACCTACAATATTATTCCATGTTATATGCTCATTCAGTAGAAGCGATCCTACCCATATAGCCACTATTGGATTGATATAAGCGTATAAAGAAGCGATAGAGGATTTCAGATGCTTCATGCTATATATGAACGAGATAAAAGCAAATACGGATCCTCCAATCACCATGTAAAAAATCACCCCCCAGGAGATTGCTGGTATTTGATTTAAAGGAACATAGTCTCCGCTTAGGATTGTAATGAAAGCCATAATGAAAGCGCTAATCAACATTTGCCACCCGATGGAATTATAAGCATTGATTTTAACTGTTGTCCTGGAAATGATAATGGAGCCGATACTCCATGTAATCATCGCCAAAAATGAAAGTACTACACCTAAGATATAATGACTCCCATGTATGGTTAAGCTGTCTTTGTAAAAAATAAAGCCTATTCCTAAAAGTCCCAAGCTAAGCCCTATCAATGTTTTTGGTGTTATTTCAATTGCTTTATAATAATATCGTTCTATCAAAACGACTGACAAAGGGTATAGTGCGGCTATTAAAGCAGCAAGCCCACTTGTGATAAATTGTAAACCATAAGTAGCAATGCCATTGGAGGAAACAAACATCAATATTGACATGCCCAAAAGCCAAAGAAATTGTTTTTTTGTTGGAAGCTTTTCTCCCTTGATTAAAAAGAAACCTACGTACAAGCTACCTCCTAAAAATTGTCTAATACTTGCTAATTCAAAAGCGGGCATATGGGATATGCCCATCTTGCTTGCAACCCATGTTGTACCCCATACTATGCTAGTTATTGCTAATGCGAAGTAAGCTTTATTTTGATTAGACATTCGTTCTAATTAATGTTTGAAATGTCTTAGCCCTGTCATCACCATTGCTAATCCATTTGCTTGACAATAGGCAACACTATCCTTGTCCCTAACTGATCCGCCTGGTTGAATAAAGGCTTCGATGCCTGCTTCTTGTGCAATTTTAACGCAGTCGTCAAATGGGAAAAATGCGTCAGATGCCAAGCTTGCTCCTTTTAAATCAAAATTAAATTGTTTCGCTTTTTCTATTGCTTGTCGCAAAGCATCAATTCTTGAGGTTTGCCCACATCCTTTTCCAACAAGTTGTTTATTCTTAACCAATGCAATGGCATTACTCTTCAAATGCTTGCAAATAATATTTCCGAAAACTAAATCTGCTTTTTCATTTTCGCTACATGATCTTGCACCAACTTCTTCCCAGTTAGTGAAATTGCCAGTATCTATACCTTGCTCTAAACTTCCATTAAGAATGGATTTTTTTTGAATTGGATGAAACTGCATACTAGGTTTTGTTTCCAATAAAATACGATTCTTCTTACTAGATAAAATAGCTAAAGCTTCTGCTTCAAATGCTGGTGCAATCAATACTTCAAAGAAAATTTCTTGTATTGCTTCTGCGGTTGCTTTATCAACTGTGCCATTGGTTACCAATACGCCTCCAAATGCACTTTCTGGATCCCCAGCCAACGCTGCTTCCCAGCTTGCAAAAACAGTATCTCTTTGAGCTACACCACATACATTGGTATGTTTGATAATTGCAAAACTAGTCGTTGGTAAATCATGGATTAATGCGATTGCTGCATCTACATCCACTAAATTATTATAAGATAATTCTTTGCCATTTAATTGAGTAAACCAAGCATCCAAATTGCCATAAAAAGTAGCGACTTGATGTGGATTCTCTCCATATCTTAAAGTCTTGCTTGTTGCAGGATTAAAATAGTTGCTGATTGCTATATCATAATGCATCACCACTTCAAAAGCTTTTGCTGCAAATGCTTTTCTTTGTTCCAAACTAGTGCAGCCGTTTTGGTCAATTAAAATTTTATTTAAAACTGTATAATCGTCTTTAGCAGCAAGCACAGTCAAGTCTCTAAAGTTTTTTGCTGCGGCTCTGATCATGGATGGCCCGCCGATATCAATTTTCTCGATGATCGCCTTTTCTTCGGTCGTTGTCCTTAATGTTTCTTCAAATGGGTATAAGTCAACTATGACTAGATCTATCTCTGGAATTTTAAATTCCGCCATTTCTTGTAAATCCTGTTCTTCATACCTTCTACCTAATATGCCCCCAAATACAGAAGGGTGTAATGTTTTCACACGACCCCCCAAAATAGACGGGTAGCCAGTAACCGACTCGACAGCCACACAAGGTATTCCTAAGTCTTCTAAGAACTTTTGTGTTCCTCCAGTGGAGTATATAGTCACATTTTGTTGTTGCAAGGTTCTAGCTAGAGATTCTAAGCCGTCTTTGTAAAAAACAGAGATAAGTGCAGATTGTATTTTCTTTTCCATATGTAAAGGTACATCCTTCTAATTTTTTGAACTGCTTGGATTTTCCACAAATTGTCTTAAAAGCTGAATAACTTTTGCAAGCTGTAAATACATGTGCCTAGCAGAAGCGTGATTATAGAATTTGGTGCCTTATTATGAATCCAATAAAAGCCTACAAAGAGTATAAAATAATAATAAACTAGTCCGGCGATGCCTATATGATATTTTTGTTCTCCAGCATGAAGTAAGTTAAATAGGACTTCTATGGCCTTATTCATTCCATTTATATAGATTGTAATTCCTTTAGCAAGATAAAATTGTAATCCCCAAAAATTCGGTAACAATAAAAATAGAAGCAAACAATACAATAACAAACCACTAATTGGCACGAATAGTAAATTGCCAATGATTGACAAACTTGAACTAGTCTGAAAATAAAACAAAATCAAAGGCACCGTAGTCAATTGTGCAGATATAGAAATTGCTAGATTATTCCAAATGAAATTTAAAATTCTATTATCCATTGGCGCCCATTCAAGGATGATACGATAAAAGCAATGTATTCCTATTACAGCCGCATATGAAAGCTGTAGGCCAATGGAGGAAAGTATCGAACTATTGTATAATACGACAAGTAAAATTCCTGTGCTTATTGTATTGAAAGTGAAAAAGTTCCAATAAAAAAATCTTCCCAATAATAATAAACTAAAAAATAAACTAGCCCTTATCACGGATGGGCCTGCATGTGCGATACAAGAATAGGTCCATACAATTAAAAGCAATGAAATTAGTTTTAAAAAGCCAGCCCATTTTGTTTTTGGAAGCCATGAGGTGCATTTTTCTAAAAAATTAAAAAGTACGTCTAAATGCATTCCACTTATTGCCACAATATGTAAAATACCTAGTGCTTGGTAGGCTTTTTTTAGTTCTAATGCCATTTGGCTTTTTGAACCAAATAACAAAGTCTTTGCAAAATCATTCGAGGGTTTGTCAATAAAGGCATAATCCAGTTTGTTGTAAAAAAATTGCCTCGCAATTTCAATCCAGTTTGCGTTCATTAGTCCATTAAAATAGCCAAGATCTTGATTGTAATTTGCTATACAATAACCCCAAGTCACTAAGATAATGGTTGGGAATAATTGAATATACTTTCCTGGTTTTTTTACTTGAGCATAAACGCATAAAAGTAAAGTAGAGAATAACAAGAAGTATAATATGGCTGTTTTAGATAAAACAAAGTAGAAATGATTTGTAGTTTTAAAACAAAACATGCCTACTAAAAGGTAGCTGCATAGCAACCCCATAGGGTTTGACCCTCTCCATAAAGTTGCTGCTTTTTGCATTTATAAGTCTAGTGCAAATAAGCAGCGTATTCATTTCGGTTAATACTTATTTTCCTAAAATGAAAATGGCTAATTTTTTATGTAATTCTGGCTTGTTATTTTTCCAATACTGAATTGTTGCCGTTTTAATGCTTTCTGTTGGACCAGTAATATCAACTGCGACACATAGTTGCGTTGTGGGGTGACACGAATTTAAAATAGCGTCAAGTAATTGATTGTTTCTATAGGGTGTCTCAATAAATAATTGAGCAATACTTGAAGTAGCAACAATTTGCTCCAAAGATTGAAGTTTCTTTTTTCTTTCTGTAGCGTCTATTGGAAGGTAGCCGTTAAACGTAAAGCCTTGTCCATTGAATCCACTTGCCATTAATGATAATAAGATTGAAGATGGTCCCATATAGGGTTTTACGACAGCACCCAATTTTTGGGCTGCTGCTACGAGCATCTGACCTGGGTCTGCAATGCCTGCGCAGCCTGCTTCAGAGACAATCCCAATTGTCTTGCCGGATCTCAATAATTGTACAAATAAATTTATTTGAGCTTCTTCTACTTGGTGTATTGTGCACCATTGATAGTCATCTATGACCATCTCCTTCCAGACTTTTTTAAAAAATCTTCTTGTAGTCTTTTCGTTTTCAACAAAAAACGCATCACAATCTTTGATCCAAATTGAAATATCTTTTGGCAAAGCTTCCCAACCTTCCTCGTGCAATAACATTGGTAGCAATACTACTTTTCCTAGCTTTTCCATACTTATTCGGCGTCTTTAATTTCTTGTGTATTAAGATGTGCAGCCACTAGTGCATAAAAAGGAGCAGTGATCCATCCAATGATGGGCAACAAGTGTAGTAAATAAAAAACAAGACCATTGCCAATTGGAAGACCTTTGTGACGACTAAGATAGGCACTTGCAATACTTCTATTTTGCTTCTCTGTTGCTAATCCAAAATCCATCATGTCAAATCCTAGGAAATAGCTTTCCATTAAAATTGTAAATAAAGGTGTAAACCAACCCACTACAGGCAATGTGCAAACAAGTACAATCGGAATTAAATAAACAGTTTGCCAAAGCATGTTATTTAAGTTCACCACAATGGATCTGAATACTAATTTGAAGTACTCCTTTTTATTAAAGACAAAAGGGATTGATTTTTGAATGGCTACAATTTTTAAATGCAAAAAAGCAAATAGTGGCGCGAAAAAAATTAAAAAAAGGTATTTAAACAGGGCGAAATAGAATAGTAATAATGTAAACCAAAGCCAGAAGCTGCCCATTGTTATAAAAAATCCAAGCCAATTACTATTTAAACTATCAATGAATGCTTTTAGCCCAGTTTTTAGGATGATTGATTCAATAAAAAAGCTAGATGTCTGTCCAAAATAATTCATGCCCGTAATGAACAAGATAGTATAAATCACCCCCGGAATCGCCATCCATTTCCATAATTTATTATCTAAAATAAATCTGTGGGCTAAAAAGTAGGCGCGAATAGATAAAATTAATTCTTTGAGCAATGCTTCGTATTTAAAGTAAAGATACGAATGAACACGGAACTATGACTGCATTTTAGTGCCAAATGCTAAATCACCAGCATCTCCCAATCCAGGTACAATATAGCTTTTGTCGTTTAAGATAGGATCAATTGCAGCGCACCAAATAGGGATGTCTGATCCTAATTCTTTCTCAACATATTCAATTCCTTTTTGACTTGCAATTGTCACTACGATATGAATTTGTGCCGGTGTATGTGTTTTTTGAATCGCTTGAATAGTCTCTACTAAAGATGCGCCTGTGGCCAACATGGGATCACATAAAATTAAAATGCGGTTATTTAAGTCTGGGCAACTCAGGTATTCAAGGCTAATTTCAAAACTACCATCTGGATGATGTTTTCTGTAGGCAGAAATAAAGGCATTGTCTGCTTTGTCAAAATAATTCAACATTCCTTGATGCAATGGTAGACCTGCTCTAAGTATCGTGGCTAAAACCGGCTGTTCAATTAATAATGGTGTATTGGCAACGCCTAAAGGTGTTTTTACGTCTACAGATTGAAACTTCAATGTCTTACTTAACTCATAGGCAGCAACTTCTCCAATACGTTCAATATTTCTTCTGAAACGCATCCTATCATTTTGAACTTTTACATCTCTTAATTCTGCTACCCAATGGTTTAATAAACTATTATTCTTGCTTAAATCAATGACCATATAATTTTATTTATTGCGTTTATACCTTCCCTCCAAAATTAGTATAATTTAAATTGGTCTCCATCAAAAAGTCCTAGATCACTCATTTTTATATGTGGAATTACCAATAGCGCCATAAAGCTCAGGGTCATGAAAGGGGACTGTAGCTGAGTGCCCAAAGATTTCGCCATTTTATCTATATGAATATAATCGTTTGCAACTTGATATGGATCTGCAGTACTCATTAATCCAGCAACAGGAAGTCCAATTACTTTAGCTTGGTTCCCATTAACGCAACTGACCCCACCTTGTTCTTGAATGACTAAATTGATAGCGTTTAATAGGCTTTCATCATCTGCGCCAACGGCAATAATATTATGGCTATCATGTGCTACTGTAGATGCGATGGCTCCAGAATTAAATCCGAAAGACTGAATTAATCCAATCTTAGGTTTGCTTTCAAAATAACGATTGTAAACCACCACTTTCAATACATCATTTTCAATGTCTGCAACAATTTCATCTTCCTTTATCTTTGGTTTTGCCCAAACTAAATTGGTAATGAGTTGACCATCGATTGCATGAATCACAGGAACTAGGCCGTCTTTAGAAGGATAGTCATTAGCTGGCAGAGCAAGGTCCTCTAGTGTAATTGGGTTTGCATTAAATTGATTGATTGCACTTGCCTGAACTGGTTCAATCAAAGAATTGCCGTCTTTTGCAACAAGTAAACCATCGATATAAGTTTCAATTACTTTAAAATCTTTCAAATCCTTTACCAAAATCAAGTTAGCTGGGTCATTGACTCTTACAAAACCAGTAGGTAATTTATAATGTAACACCGGATTGATACAGGCTGCTCTTAATACATTAAATACATCGATCCCTTTAGCGACAGCTCGTGCACACAATTGATTAATATGACCCTCTAATAAACTATCAGGATGTTTGTCATCACTACATAACATTATTTTTTTCGGATGATCATCAATCAATTCGTACAATGCCTCAAAATTTTTAGCTGCACTTCCTTCTCTTATTAAAATATGCATTCCAAAACTTAACTTATCAACTGCTTCTTCGATTGTAAAACATTCGTGGTCGGTGCTGATACCTGCTTCAATATATTGTTTCGCAAGATCACCCATTAATCCAGGTGCATGTCCATCTACTGGCTTGCCTATTTGGTGTGCAGCTTTTATTTTTTGCATGACTTCAGGGTCCTGATGTAAAACCCCAGGAAAATTCATCATTTCACTCAAATAATAAATATCCGGTGAGGCTAAAAGTTTTGCTGTTGCGACACTGTCAATGGATGCACCTGCGGTTTCAAATTGAGTTGCAGGAACGCAACTTGGTGCACCAAAGAAAAAATGAAAGGGTACTTTTTTGCCATTGTCAATCATATATTGCACTCCCTCTAAACCACATACATTCGCAATTTCATGCGGATCGCTAACAGTACCAATCGTGCCATGAACTACTGCAAGTCTGGCGAAAGAACTTGGAACAAGCATGCTACTTTCAATATGCACATGACTATCAATAAAGCCGGGCATGATATAATGGGCAGGTGCTTCATTTGTTTCTGTGATGGAAATAATAACGCCTTCCTGAATTAGAACGGTTGCAGGGTAAATACGTTTATTAAGTATGTCAACGTATTGACCTTGAATTGTGGTTGCTTGCATTTTTATTGCTTAGGTAGATGATTAAAACCAATAACTAAGCTTAAAGATAAGTGCTCTATTCTTATTTTTAAATAAAGGATCTGTAAAATAATTATCTGTGTATACTAAAAAGAAGTCGCTCATTGGTTTATAGCGGTATTGTAACCTACTATTGATGTTGAAATTATTTCCTTGTGTATTGTATTGTATGAAAGTGGTCCAAAATAGTTTAGTACTAAAATTGTATTCAATTCTTGGCGCAATAAGGAGCAGCTTTGTGCTGCCATAAGTTCCAGGAAGTTGAATATTGTTAAATTGAGCGTTTAATCGAAGGTTTAAATGCGGTTGGTTTCTCCAGGTAATACCAGCCCCGAAACCTTGAACATTTCCATTGTAAAATTGACCAAATGTAATATTAGAGAACCATCCAAAAAGTTTTCTTGTATCGGAGGAATAAGATAATCCGAATTGTCCATATTGGTATTGTTTTGCAGGGAGCGGTGTGCCATCTGTAAAGCTTGTTGGAAAGAGTAAATTGGTAATATTATTACTTAAACTAAAGTTTAAATTAGATGCGTTATTGAAATCCGTTTTTATTTGAACCGAACTTTCCCATTCATTAAAACTATTGTCAGGGTTAAATACCACAAAATTAGTAAGGCTGGATTCTATTCTGCCAATCTTACTTTTTGTTGGTAAGATATTGTATGAAATTTCTGAAAAAATATGCTTGTATCCAACTCTGATAGATGTATCTCTAATCGCGTCATAGTTTTCTATTCTTTGCACAAACCCCATATCTGTATAGTAATTCTTGTCTACGTTCGCAAAATCTAATACGAAACCAAATTTTCGACTATTATAGCTTGTTCCAAATTCAAAGTAATTGTTGAGGTCTTTGATAGTAGGTTTGATAGAAATATTATAATTCGCCCAATGACTAACAGTGCCTTCTGCATTGGAATAGTCAAAGCTAATACCAGCATTACGTCCATACTTATTTAACGGATTTAATTTTTCTTCTTCAACAGAAATAAAATTTTCACGGTTTAAAAAATAACCTTTAACCATCGATCTTTTAAGCACTCTCTTTTGAAGTGTGAAAGCAGAAAAATTTTCTGGTGCATAATCGCCTTTTCTTCCCGTTTGCATATTCATTGCCCCAATTCTTAAATCAGGAGTTAAGTTGCCAGATAATCTTGCTCCGAATAAGATGGGAATTTTATTTCCATCTTTATCTAAACCAATTGTTCTTGAGTAGAATGGACGAATAGGAGGAATGCCAAAGCCAGCAAACAAATCAGCATTTTCTAAAAAGAAGGCCCTTCTCTCGGGCAAAAAGATACTATACCTGGTCAAGTTGGTTACTTGATTATCTACTTCTACTTGTGAGAAATCAGGGTTAACTGTTAGGTCCAAATTCAGTGAAGAATTCAAAGCAATTTTTGCATCAAATCCGGCATTGCCTGTTGAACTTGTTTTCCTCGTTTGCTTATCATCCGCTGCACCGCCAGTTAAGTAGGGCAATAAGATGACGTTATTTGAACTTACAGGAGGTTTCTCTTCCCACTGCATCAAGCCGGTTAATCCAAGATCGTAGGATTTGAAATTAGTAGCAATCTTTGTCCATGTACTATATTCAAAATTTTTCGCGTCTATACGAACAAAATTGACTCCCCAATTCTTGTTGTCTGCATCATAACGTATAGACTTAAAAGGGATTGCAATTTCAGCAATCCAATAATTGCCATATTCTTTAGTCATTGAATACCATTTGCTATCCCAGCTATAATTGATTCCGTCACTACTTGATCCAGACAATTGATCTTCGGACTGAACATTCAAAGTACTTAGAACAAAATAAAATCCGTTAGTCTGTTGATTGGTTGGATCCAATATAACGCCAACGCCATCCATTCCGTCATGACCAACATCCCTCTTTAAACTCCTCGTAATAGCCGTGCCACTATCGTAAACCTTAAATCCGAAATAAATATTTTTTTCATCGAATAAAACTTTTACTTCTGTTTGCTTTTTTGGGGCGCCAATATCAGTTGGAAATTTCTTTTTAAAATCACTTACTGCAGGAACGGTATTCCAAGCTTCCTCGTCCATAACCCCATCTAACTTGATAGCCATTTTTGCAGGCTTTATAGTCAATTTAAAATCCCGTTGATTTGGTGCAGAATTTTGTGCAAATCCAACTTGAACAATAGCAATGAGGAGGATGTGAGTATATATCTTGTTCAATAATTTCATTAAATCGTATTAGTGCATCAAATATCCCAATCTTAAACGTTAGAATAGGTAATATTGTTACAAGTTGAATATACTAAGGTTAAATGGCAGATTGATAAGATAAATGCCCCTTAATTGGCATCCATGTCTCGGTCAAGTAAATCAGGGCGTCTTTTTTTTGTCCTATTGAGTGCTTGTTCAGACCTCCAAATCTCCACTTTTTTAGGATCCCCTTGAAGTAAAACTGGAGGCACTTCGAGCCCCCTAAAATTAGCTGGCCTAGAAAAAACAGGCGGAGCAAGTAAATTGTCCTGAAAAGAGTCTGTTAATGCAGAGGTCTCATCATTTAATACACCAGGTATTAATCTTCCTACTGCGTCTACAATCACTGCTGCAGCTAACTCGCCGCCACTTAATACATAATCCCCAATTGAGATTTCTTGAGTGACATATAAATCTCTAATTCTTTGATCAATGCCTTTATAGTGGCCACAAATAATGAGTATTCTATTTTTTAGAGATAAGGTATTCGCATCTTTTTGTTCAAATCTTTTTCCGTCAGGGGTAACAAAAATGATCTCATCAAATACACCTCCCTCTTTTTGTAAATCGTCTATTGCATTTGCCAATGGCTCACACATAATCACCATACCTGCGCCCCCGCCATATTGGTAATCGTCTACCTGTCCGTGTTTATTAATTGCCCAGTTTCTTAGTTGGTGCAATTTAATATGAAGGTGTCCTCGCTCTTGTGCACGTTTCATGATACTGTGTGCAAAAGGACTTTCAAGAAGTTCAGGGAGTACGGTTAAAATTTCTATGGTCATAGCGCAAAGATAATTGAGATTAGTCCAAAAAATCGCCTAAATCCCGGCGGTTCTTTTTAGTAGGTCGTCCAATCTTACTCAGTCGCTTACCAGTTTGAAAAGTTGCAGCCACTTGTTTTACTCTTTCAAGTTCTTCGATAGGAGTGAGGTCTTCGTAATATTTGATTGCTTCTGAGTAGGCCAATCTTCCATCAAGTAGTTGGGTCACTTTCAATACCCAGTTCTTATGTTCAGTTCGAGCTTCGTAGATATCACCAATCACTACATTACGAGAAGCTTTAACATTTTCGCCTTTTAATTTCACCCGACCCTTGTCAATTGCTTCAGTGGCTAAGCTCCTTGTCTTGAACACACGGATAGACCATAAGTATTTATCGAGCCTTAACTTTTCCTTTTTGACTTGTGGAGCATTCATTGTCCTTATTTTTTTTCTGCAAAGTATTGGTGAAAATAAGGGATCGTTTCAATGCCTTTGTAGAAATTAACGATATCGTATTTTTCATTAGGGCTATGTAAGTTATCGCTATCCAATCCAAAGCCCATGAATACAATTTTCAAGCCAAGTTCTTGTTCAAATAAAGAACAGATAGGAATACTTCCTCCACCTCTTACTGGGATAGGTTCTTTTCCAAATACGGTAGAGATCGCTTTTGCAGCACTTTGATACTCGTGAGAATCTATTGGAGTAATATAGGGTTCGCCACCATGATGTTCAAATGCAACTACAGTAACATTGTCTGGCGCGATCGATTTAAAATAATTCAATACTTTTTCAGTGATTACTTTTGAAGATTGATTTGGAACTAATCTGCAAGATATTTTTGCAAATGCTTTAGAAGGTAAAACCGTTTTCGCACCTTCTCCTGTATAGCCACCCCAAATACCGTTTACTTCTAATGTGGGTCTAATGCCTGTTCTTTCATTTGTGCTATAGCCTTTCTCGCCCCAAACATTTGCAATACCTAAGTCTTGCATAAATTCTTTTTCATCAAATGGTGCTTCTGCCATTTTAGCTCTCTCTGCAGTACTTGATTCAATCACATCATCATAGAAGCCAGGGATAGTAATATGGTTGTTTTCGTCATGACAAGATGCAATCATTTTTGATAAAATGGTAATTGGGTTTGCTACTGCACCGCCATAAACACCGCTATGTAAATCTCTATTAGGACCTGTTACTTCAATTTCAATATAGCTTAATCCTCTAACGCCAATATCAATAGAAGGGTTGTCCATGCTAATCATTGCAGTGTCACTAATTAAAATTACATCTGCATTTAATAAGTCTTTATTGGCTTTCACAAAAGTGGCCAAGTTTGGACTTCCAATTTCCTCTTCCCCTTCAATCACAAATTTAATATTGGTGCACATGCTATTGGTCTTAGTCATCATTTCCAATGCTTTAACATGCATATAGAATTGCCCCTTGTCATCACAAGCACCTCTTGCGAAAATCTTTCCATCAATAATCGTAGGATCAAATGGTCCACTATTCCAAAGCTCCAAAGGATCTGCAGGTTGCACATCGTAATGTCCGTAAACTAAAACTGTTGGAAAGCTTGGGTCTGCAATTATTTCTCCATAAACAATCGGGTGTCCTTCTGTTTCATAAATTTTTGCCACTTGTGCACCAGCATCTGTCAAAGATTTAGCAACTGCTTGCGCACATGCTAACATATCTCCATTGTGCTCCGATTTTGCACTCACACTAGGTATACGTAATAGGTCCAATAACTCTGTTAAAAATCGATCTTTATTTGCTTCTTGAAATTCCTTCCATGCTTTCATAATCTTATTTTTATAATTGATGTTTTAAATCTGATAATACATTTTCTATTGTCCAATCTAATTTTTGTTCTAATGGTGCTTTTCTTTCTTTACAATTTTCTGCCGAACAGATTGGGCAACTATAAGGCATACAGCCATCTGTGTGTACAAAAAATTCAATGCTAGCTCCAAATTTATTCTTGATTAAATTGGTGAAATCTTCAACAACTTTATGCGCCTCATTTACATTTAAAAACCAAGGCACAGTAAGGTGACAATCTATATGCATTAAACTGCCATACTTGATCACACGTAAATTATGCAGGTCAACCCAATTTACGCTTCTGTTTTTATTTAATTCGGCAATCACCTCTTCTAATAAAGCGAGATCTGCTTCATCCATGATTCCAGCCAATGAAGCTCTAATAATTTGGTAACCATTATAAATGATCCAAAAACTCATTAAAATTGCCAATATTGCGTCAATTCCAGTGATATTGGTAAATAGGACAATGGCGATACCAATCGATACTGCAAATGTGGTAAAGCTATCTAAGATTAAATGCTGTCCGCTTGATACCAATGCAAGTGATTTATTTTTCTTGCCCATTCTTTTGGCAATCAATCCCGCAAATAAGTTTAAAAAAGCTGTCGCTAATAAAACCCAAATACCATTATCAAGGCTATGTAATTCAGAGGGCTTAAAGAATGCATTGATTGCTTCGTAAAAAATAATTAATCCGGCAGTTATAATTAAACTTCCTTCAAATGCAGCTGATATAAATTCTGCTTTACCATGCCCATATGGATGTTCCTTATCTTTTGGCTTAGAGGCAACGTATAAACTGTAAAGTCCAATTGCGCCTGCTAATACATTTACAATACTTTCTAATGCATCTGATAAAACAGAAAGCGAATGCGTCATGAAATACGCGACAAACTTCAATACAAAAAGTACGACACTTAATGAAGTGACATAGAATTGTATTTTTAAATTCTGTTTAGCTGCTTGTAATGGCATGAGTTAAATTGGCGGGTAATTAATGCACTCTTGAATAAAGTCTTTCTTCCACAAATTTCCAGTTCACAAGATTCCACCAATTGTTGATATAATCTGCTCTTTTATTCTGATACTTCAAGTAGTAAGCATGTTCCCAAAGATCCAGTCCTAATAATGGGTAGCCTTTTATTTCTGCAATATCCATTAATGGATTGTCTTGATTTGGGGTTGTGCAAATGACTAAATTATTTTTTTCATTCACAATTAACCAAGCCCATCCGCTTCCAAATCTATTCTTTGCCGCATCTGAAAATGCTTTTTGAAAATCGGCAAAACTACCAAAAGAGTCATCAATCATTTTTGCAAAACTGCCTGTTGGCGTGCTGGCTGGAGCAGGCTTCATGGTTTGCCAAAATAATTCGTGGTTATAGTGGCCTCCTGCGTTATTGCGCATTTTAGTTGAATACTTAGAAATAGAAGCTAATAAGCTAGTGATAGATTTTGTTTTGATGTCCACATTTTCTGCGACACAAGCATCATTTAAATTTTTAGTATAACCTGCGGCATGTTTTGTATGATGAATTTCCATCGTCAATGCATCTATAAATGGCTCTAAAGCATTGTAAGCGTAGGGCAGAGGAAGTTGTTGATAATGGATCTCTTGATTTGGTTGAATGAAGCCAAATGTATTTATTAAGGGCAAGCTAGCCATTGCAATACTTGCCTTGCCTGTTTGTTTGATAAACTGACGTCGGCCGTTGTTAGAAGATGACATAGGATTATTTTTTAAAGTACTTCTGTAAAGTTACTTTAATTGGCTGTAAAAATCGGTAGTAAAATTCTTGGTTAAATAACTGAGAATCGCGCATGGCCTTGTATGTTAGAAATAAACCTACAGGAATTAAAAATAAGCTGGACATCCACATGCCGGCATACACGGACCACTCTCCTGATTTGGCTAGTTTTTCTCCAAAATTATTAAGCAAGAAAAAGATAACAAAAAAGGCAATAGCCGATACCATTGGTGTTCCAAGGCCTCCTTTTCTGATAATTGAACCAAGCGGGGCACCAATTAAAAACAAGACTATACAGGCGAAAGAAAGTGTGAATTTTCGATGCCATTCTATGGCATGCATAACGCGCGCATGTTGTTGTTCATTATAAATGGTTGCCATGCTGGCTAAGTTATTATTAAGGGAAGAGAATTGATAGCTCACTGATTCCGAGATAGTCATTTTTTCAGAAGGCAGAATTATATCATCAAATGTTTTAACAGGTTGCACTGTTGCTTTTTTGAATAGTGCGGTACTATCCTTATACAGCATGAATCTTAAATAGGGATAAACTTCGGCTCTAGCTTTTTTGATAAAGAAGCTATCCATGGATTGGATTGAGTCAATTGCTTTTTCAAGTTGTCTAACACTCAACATTTTTGGATCATAGATCACATCAGATGTTTTATTCATCTGAAAAGTTTTGAGGTCAAAAACCTTTTTATACTCTTTAAAATAAAGTCTTGTAAACTCTGTATTTGTGGTTGCCCTAAATCCTTTTTCTTGGTAGCGCCATCCATTGTATAAAATGAATTCTAAGAATTTTTTATCTGGTGTAACACGCATCACACCTGACTTTGCCATGATCATATTGTCTTGTAAGCCAAAACGTTTTTCGAAAATAACAATGTCTCTAATGACACTATCGTTGGATTCTTTTTTCCCAAGCTTAATGACATATCCATCTATCTTATCATAAAATACACCTTCTTTTAAATCTATTGCCGGCTTTGAAACAATGATTTCATACTTCAAAGTAGTTAAGCGCATTTGTGAAACTGGTATGATGTTATTGGCTAATAAAAATGCAATACCTGCAAGAAAAATCGCAAAAATAAAAAGTGGACGCATAAAGCGTACCAATGGAATACCTGCAGACTTAATTGCAATCAATTCAAAACTCTCCCCTAGATTTCCAAAAGTCATGATAGATGAAAATAGCAATGCAAGTGGGATAGCAGTTGTTAACATACTAACCGACACGAGCCCAACTAATTTCAAAATGATAAATGTGTCTAATCCTTTTCCTACAAGGTCATCAATGTATAGCCAAAAAAATTGCATGGTCAGCACGAAAATCGAAATAGTCAATGCTGCCAAAAACGGCCCAATAAAGGCCCTGAGAATCAGTATGTCTAATTTTTTGAACAAAATTGTAGTGCTAGCTACCTATTCTATGAAATAGCTCTTTTATTTGATAGCCCCAAAGTTGGCTTTGGTCTTTGATTTCATTTTTTTCCGCGAAATCTTTGATAATCAAAACCGTTTGGTTAGAGATTTCTGTTTTTTCAATACAAAATTCAAAGTACTCATTCTTTTCACTATGTAACCAGCGAAAACGAATAAATTTATTTTCTTCTTGATCTAAAATTTCTGCTTTGTCTGGCGTTCCGCCATTCCATGAAAAACTGAATACATTCTCCCATTCGTCTACTCTATCTGCAAACCACTCCTGTAAACCAGACGCAGTGGCAAGGAATTCAAATAAAATTGCCGGTGAACATCTAACTGGAAATTCAAGTGTAAATAATTGTTTCTTACTCATAATATCAATATACCCTAATTAGGGTTCGTTAGATGCAATAATATTAAATAAATGCTTGCTTCCAAGTATTTTAAGCACTTTATTCGTTAACAAACTGTAAAGACTTTATTAAATGAGCTTCTCTGTCCACTATTTGCATTGATAATCAATAAATTATAGCATATTTTCTATTTTTTATACGGTTGTTTTTTTGCTTTAAATGAGCTGATTTTCACTGCGTTTGATGACTTATCTTTGCAAACCATAAAGATCATCCTATGTTCAATGCATTAAGTGAAAAATTAGAATCAGCGTTTAAACATCTAAAAGGACAATCCCGCATCAATGATTTGAATGTGGCGAACACCTTAAAAGACATCCGAAAGGCATTGTTAGACGCCGATGTGAACTTTAAAATCGCAAAAGAATTTACAGATAGCATTAAGGAAAAAGCTGTTGGAGAAAAAGTAATCAATGCAATTAGCCCAGGGCAATTGATGGTTAAAATTGTGCAAGATGAATTAACTGCGTTGATGGGATCTGAAGCTAGCTTACTAGATACTTCAAAAAACCCAACCATTATATTAGTAGCAGGTTTGCAGGGTAGTGGTAAAACAACCTTTTCTGGAAAACTTGCGACCTATTTGAAGGCACAAAAAAAATCGCCACTATTAGTTGCTGCGGATATTTACCGTCCTGCAGCGATGGATCAGTTGACTGTTTTAGCAGAACAAATTGGGGTAGATATTTTTGTGGAGCGTGAAAATAAAGATGCGGTTTCAATTGCTCAAAATGCAATTGCCTATGCAAAACAAAATAATAAAAACGTCATCATTATAGATACTGCTGGACGTTTAGCAGTAGACGAGTTGATGATGAATGAAGTAGCAAATATTAAGTCTGCTATTCAGCCACAAGAAATTTTATTCGTAGTAGATTCCATGACTGGTCAGGATGCAGTCAATACTGCAAAGGCTTTCAACGATCGTTTAGATTTTACTGGTGTGGTGCTTACTAAGTTAGATGGTGATACAAGAGGTGGTGCTGCACTTTCGATTAAGTACACAGTGAACAAGCCAATCAAGTTCATGAGTAGCGGCGAGAAGATGGACACCCTAGATATTTTTTATCCCGAAAGAATGGCTCAGCGAATTTTAGGGATGGGAGATATTACGTCATTGGTAGAAAAAGCACAAGCACAATTTGATGAAGCTGAGGCGAAAAAATTAGAAAAGAAAATTAGAAAAAATCAATTTGATTTTGAAGATTTTTTAACGCAGATACAGCAGATAAAAAAGATGGGTAACATCAAGGATTTAATGGGCATGATTCCTGGAGTTGGAAAAAGCATTAAAGATATAGACATTAAAGATGATGCTTTCAAAGGAGTTGAAGCAATCATTCAGTCTATGACTTTGATTGAAAGAAGAAATCCAGATACGCTAACACCCAGCAGAAAAGCAAGAATTGCGAAAGGTGCTGGAAAAGATATTGCAGAGATTAATGCTTTTATAAAGCAATTTGACCAAATGAAGCAAATGATGAAGATGATGAATGGTCAAATGATGGGTGGAGCTTTAGGGGGTAAAATGCCAGGATTGAAAAGATAGCTTGTCCTAAGTAGCTGATTTTCAATAAAAATTCAGTAAATTATGGTTCATACACTTGATTTTCTTGTCTATTTGCTGCTACTATCGTACCTTTGCACCGATTAACCCTATTTATTAACGCCTATAAATTTCTATTTAAAATGGCAGTAAAAATGAGACTACAGCGTCATGGTAGTAAAAAAAGGCCTTTCTACTTTATCGTAGTGGCTGACGGACGCGCACCAAGAGATGGTAAATTCATCGAGAAAATTGGTACTTACAATCCTTTAACAGTTCCAGCGACAATCAACTTAGATCGTCAAAAGTCTTTAGAGTGGTTAAACAAAGGTGCTCAACCTACTGACACCGTTCGCAGAATCTTATCTTTCAAAGGAGTACTTTATTTAAAACACTTATTACGTGGTGTTAAATTAGGTTTATTTGATGATGCGACTGCAATGACTAAGTTTGAAGCTTGGTATGCACAACATGAAACATCAATTGCTTCTAAAACAGATGCACACAAAAAAGCACAAGCTGCTAAAAAAGTGTATGTACCTGTAGTTAAGAAAGTAGCTGAGCCAGTTGCTGAACCAGTTGCAGAAGTTGCTACTGAAGAAGCGCCTGCTGAAGTTGAAGCACCAGCTGCAGAAGCGGCTGCTGAAGAAACACCAGCTGCAGAATAATCTAAAGTAATTAAGATTAAATAGCATTTAACCTCCCGAATTTCGGGAGGTTTTTTTATCGCCTAATCCTTTGTAAATTTGTATATGAGTGAATATATCCATATAGGGAAAATCGTTGCCGCGCATGGACTTGCAGGTCATCTTATTTTAGAACATGCTTTAGGCACACCTATTCACTTCAAAGGAATTGATGCCATCTTTATAGAAAAAAATGCAGCTAGTTTTATTCCTTATTTTATCCAATCAGCTTCCGCTAAAACGGATAGTTTAACCCATCTTCAGGTTGAGGGTATTGCAACTAGAGAAGCATGTAGTATTTTAATTGGGAAAAAAGTTTGGCTACCTCAGGCCGAGTTTCAATTATTGGTTGACAAAAGCTCACCACTTTCTTTATTAGGTTATATGGTAGTTGAAAATGGAATTGAATTAGGGAAGATTGAAGAAGTCATTGAACAACCTCACCAATTAATGGTCACTATTTTATATCATGGTAATGAAGCTTATATCCCATTGCATGAGGAAAGTTTAAAAGGTGTTGACCATGCAAAAAAGCAAGTTCAAGTAGCATTACCAGATGGCTTATTAGATTTATATACAGAGTCCGACGACACTGAGTTTTAAGCAGCATGCCATTTGTCTAGTTGCTTAATTGTTGCAGCTAGATCTTTTGGCAGAGGCGCTTCAAAAGAAAATTCTTTTCCTTTAAAAACGAGTTTTAAAGTATGCGCATGCAATGCATGTCTTGCTAATAATGGCTTTTCTTCGTCTTCTGATTTGCTTAATTTGAAATTCTTTTTCTTGATACTTGAGAGCAAAAGTTTTTCTCCGTCTCCATATATTTCATCCGCAACAATTGGGTGGCCAATTTGCTTTGCATGTACCCGAATTTGATGGGTTCTACCAGTATGAATTTGGAATGAAACAAGTGCATAGCGCTTATAATAAGTGACTACTTCGTAAGTCGTTAATGCAGGCTTGCCTTTTACATGGATATACATTTGTCCTTTCTTGATAGGATGCTCCATGATGGCCGCTTCTATTGTGCCAGTTGCTTCTGGACGTCCCATCACCAATCCAAGGTATTTTTTTTCGATCGTTCTGCCTTCAAACAAAACACTTAGTTCCTTATGTGCTTCCGCATGTTTTGCGAAAATGATTAGCCCACTCGTTGCTTGGTCTAAACGGTGTACTGTAAAAATAGACCCATACTTATCTTGCAATAAAGACTTAATTGAAAGTTCTTTACCAAAACGATCTGGGATACTTAATACACCTGCAGGTTTATTAATGACAATCATGTCCTCGTCCTCAAATAAAATATCTAACATCCCTACTTGCTTGCTTTTCTTGTAAATGACTTATTTAAGAACTTCAGTGTACGCACTTCTTTTTCTGCCAAGAAACGCCATTTGCCACGATCTACATTTTTCTTGGTAAGATTTGCAAACATTACCCTGTCTAAATGTCTTACATCATAGCCAAGGTGTTCAAATATTCTTCTTACAATTCTGTTTCTTCCACTATGAATTTCAATACCAATTACATTCTTAGAAGTATTAGATAAATAACTCACTGCATCTGCAGCAATAAATCCATCTTCTAGTTCTATCCCTGTAGCAATCGTTTCTAAATCTGCTTTAGTAACAGGTTTATCTAAAGTAACTTCGTAGATTTTTTTAATTTCGTAAGAAGGGTGCGTCAGCTTTTGAGCTAAATCACCATCGTTGGTTAAAATCAAAACACCCGTGGTATTTCTATCTAATCGACCCACTGGGAACATTCTTTGTGTGGTAGCGTTTTTAATAATATCTAAAACTGTTTTTCTTCCTTCTGGATCGCTAGCAGTACAGATATAATCTTTTGGCTTATTCAATAAAATATAAACAGGCGTCACTTGTAATTGCAATACTTTTCCTTTCAATCTTACAACGTCCTTGTATTGTACTTTATAACCTGGCTCTAATACTGTATCGCCGTTCACGGTGATATGTCCTGACTTCACTAATTCAGCTGCTTCTCTTCGGCCACAAGTACCTGCGTGTGCTATGTATTTATTCAAAGGCATTTGTTCATGCGGCATATCATCGTTCGCTGTTACTTTCCCAATACTCGCAGTGCGCTTTGCATCCGCTCTGTCCATTGATTCAGGTGTTCTTTTTGATGTACCTGATCTTGATCCTGTAGCTCTTGGAGACGCTGACTTTTGAAGTTCGCCATATTTTGGCGCTTCGCTCGAAGCCTTTGAAGGTCCTTTAGGAGCACTTTTCGATGGAGCAGATTTTGCCCTCAAAGGAATTGAATATTGAGGTGGACCTGTAACATATTCTTTTTTAGCATAACCTCTTTTTTTATCAAAGCCTGCTTTTTTATTATTTCCTAAAGGTTCAACCGCTATTCCGCGTTCAATATCTTTTTTTCTTTGACGTGCAGCTTCTCCAGCGGCTCTTGCATCTTTTTTAGCACGCTTCTTTTCTTGTCTATATTCTTCTTTAACAGCACTTCCTTTTTTCTTATTGGCAAACTTGTCAAAGTTGTCAGATCTTTTTGCTTTCATATTGCGCTATTAATTGTCTTTATTGGCTAACTGTCCACAAGCTGCATCAATATCTTTACCACGACTTCTTCTTACACGAACATTCACTCTGTTCTTTTGTAAAATTTCTACAAAAGTCTCAAAGCCTTCTTCGTCTGGTTTGTCAAATGGAAAACGGTCTATTGCATTGTATTCAATTACATTGATCAAATCTGCAGGCACTTGCCTGTAAATTTTAACCAATTCCATTGCATCTTTTTCGCTATCGTTGAAGTCCTTGAATAAAATATATTCAAAAGTAATTTCGTTGCCGGTTTTCTTATAAAAATAATTCAAGGCCTCAATCAATGCTTCAATGTTGTTGCTCTCATTGATTGGCATAATTTCATTACGCTTCTTGTCATTCGCGGCGTGAAGAGATAAAGCCAATTTGAATTTTACTTGATCATCCCCTAATTGCTTGATTTGTTTAGCAACACCAGCTGTTGAAACGGTAATACGTCTTGGGCTCATGCCTAATCCATCTGGTGAGGTGATTTTTTCAATAGCCTTCATTACATTCTTATAATTCAATAAAGGTTCACCCATGCCCATGAATACGATATTTGATAAATTCTGATCGTATGTTTTCTCTACCTGTTGTTTGATCATTACGACTTGATCGTAAATCTCATCAAAATTTAAATTACGACTGCGCTCCATATAACCAGTTGCACAAAACTTACAGCTTAGACTACAGCCTATTTGAGAAGATACACAGGCAGTTTTACGTAAAGTGGTAGGGATCAATACACCTTCAATCATATGATCGTCAAAAGTTCGGAACCTCGTTTTCATCGTTCCGTCGCTACTCATCTGCGTGGTATCTATAGAAAGTGCGGGCAAAGTAAAATGCTCCACTAATTTCTTGCGTAAATCAAGGCTTAAATTGGTCATTTCGTCAAAGCTATGTGCATGTTTTTGCCATAACCATTCTACAATCTGTTTTACCCTAAATGGCTTCTCTTCTATTTGAGCTATAAATCGCTCAATTTCGGCCACCTCTACGGCCCTAATATTTGGTCTAGTTTTCTCCATAATACAAAGATACTTGATCGGTCTGTTAACATTCAATTATTTCTATTGTAAACTGAATAAAAGGGCCTATTTTAGGTATCTCAAAACTTAAATCAACTATTATGAGAAAATTAAGCTTTTTAACTTTGATTTTATTGGGTGCTTTTGCATCAGTAAATGCACAATCTGGCCCATTAAACGATTATTTGGGTAAATATATTTTTGCAGAAGGAAGTCCTGTGGCCGAAGTTTCATTAACTGCTGAAGATTCAAGTTTAGTGATCAATTCAGCAATGGGTTCAACTACCTTAGAGAAAAAAGGAGTTGATAGTTTCTATTTAGCAACTTATGACGCATTGGTTATTTTCAAAAGAAAAGAAGGTAAGTCTGTTGAATCTATCAGCATTTTTGTTCAAGGAATGGAATTGGTAGGTAAAAAAGAAGGTGCTGTAGCGCTGAAAGAAGAGGAGCTTTACGCCGCTTTTTTGAATAAAAACAAAAACTAGATTTAAAAAACCATTGATGTCAATGTATCAAATGGTATAGTTTGTTGTGTTCCTGTTGTTAAATTCTTGAGGGTGCATTCCTTCTTGCTCAATTCGTCCGATCCAATGATCACGATATTTGGAATGCCTTTCTTTTCTGCATACTTAAATTGCTTGTCGAATTTACTCTTGTCTGGGTAGATTTCACAAGCAATTTTTTTTGCCCTTAATTTTTCCATTAAGTTGTAAGCCTCTTTAGATTCTTCCGCTCCTAAATTGAAAAATAAAATTTTTGTATTTTGTTCTACAGAAGCAGGAAAAAGATTTTTTTCTTCAAGTACATCATAAATACGATCCACGCCAAAGCTAATGCCCACGCCAGGCACATTCGGTACGCCAAATAAACTTGTTAAGTCATTGTACCTGCCGCCGCCGCCAATACTACCCATTAGTGCATCGATTGCTTTTACTTCAAATATCAATCCTGTATAATAATTTAAACCTCTTGCTAAAGTAAAATCTGCAATTATATTTTTCGATAAACCACTTTGTTTGTGATAGTCTAAAACATATTGTATTTCCTCAATTCCTTTCGCTGCATTTTCATTTCCAATTAATAGTGCACTTAGTTGTTGCAATTTTGATTCATTCGTGCCTTGTATTTCTAAATAGGATTGAATGGTTGCTTGTTGTGCTGCAGTAAATCCTTTTCTTTCTAATTCTTCTGCTACTTTATCCCAACCAATTTTATCTAATTTATCAATTGCAATAGTTAGGTCAATCATTTTATCTTCTCCGCCACAAACCTGTGCAAGACCTAGTAAAATTTTTCTATTATTTACTTTCACTTCCACTTCCAATCCCAATTGTTGAAACACAGTTAAATAGATCGCCGTCAATTCTACTTCGTTTAGTAAGCTATCCGACCCTACAATGTCGGCATCGCATTGATAAAACTCTCTATACCTTCCTTTTTGAGGACGGTCTGCTCTCCAAACAGGCTGAATTTGATAACGTTTAAAAGGGAATGTAAGTGAACCGTGGTTCATTGCCACATACCTAGCAAAAGGGATGGTTAAATCATACCTTAAAGCTCTTTCAGTGATTTGTGTGGTACTTTTTCCGTCTAATATTTTTTGGAAACCCTCTTGGGTAGCTGCTGCTTTTTGAGGGTTGTCTAGGCCATTGTTTAAAATCTTGAAAATAAGCTTATCACCTTCTTCACCGTATTTGCCCATCAGGGTTTCCAATTGTTCCATCGCCGGCGTTTCTAAAGGCTGAAATCCATATAATTCAAACACATTACGTATAGTTTGAAAGATATATTGTCTTTTTTGAACGGTTGCCGCGTTAAAATCTCTGGTGCCTTGTGGTAGAGAAGGTTTGCTCATGAACTCAAATTTGGTTGTAAAGATAATTTTTTAAATCGTTACCATGTTAATTGTTTAATTTGCTTTTCAAAATTGAAGCAAATGGAAGAGAGAGAAAAATCCGAAAAATCGTATCGTTTTTTCAGAAGAATTTATGATTTCTCCATGTCTACCTTGATTTTAGGCATTGGAGGACTCCTATTAGGCGCAAAATATTTCAAAATCGACATGGTTTTGAATATTGAAAACGACTTTAGGCTAATTTTTGGCACGATGTGCTTAGTCTATGGAGGTTTTAGGCTTTTTAGAGCAATTCAACAGGATTATTAATGCTTTCTTAAAAACAAATATGCCCCATGCGTTCATTTAGTTTATTTTTTATTGCGTTGTTTTCATTGACCGCTTGTAAGTCTACAACCGAAAAAATGCAGGACAGTCCTAACCAAGGATCGATCCGAATTTCTGTGGAGGAGAGTTTTAAGCCTTTCATGGAAGAGCAGTTAAAAGTGTTTCTGGAGAGCAATCCAAAAGCAGAAATCATCGTAAGTTATAAATCTGAAATCGATTGTTTTAAAGACTTAGCCAATGATAGCACTAGGATGATTTTTGTGACTCGTGGATTAAACAAAAAAGAGCAAGCTGATTATAAAAAGAGTTTAAGCTTTAATCCAAATTTTGCCATCTTAGCTTACAATGCAGTAGCAGTGCTCGTCAACAAGTCGGCTACTGATTCTGTTTTTACATTAGATGAATTGAGCAAACGCTTGACTGGTAAGTCTGATAAGCAAGTGGTGATGGATGGAAATAACCTTACTGGGATCGTTCGTTTCATAAAAGATAGTTTAGCAAAAGAAGCACCATTAGGCAAAAATGTAGTTGCCGCAAATGGAAGCAAGGAAGTGATTGACTATATCTCGACACATAAAGATGCGATTGGATTTGTTGGAATGAACTGGATTGGAGATGGCTATGATCCTGCGCAAATTGAATTGCGTAAAAAAGTTAAACTAGGTTTAGTAGAATGCACTCAATGCTTGGAAAAGGGGTTTTTCTCAAAACCATCTCCTTCAACTATTAGTAAAGCACAATATCCTCTTACTTTGCCCATCTATTTTATTCTTAAGGAAAATGCGGCAGGCCTTGGAACTGGGTTTCTAAATTTCTTAAGTTTAGAAAGAGGACAATTGATATTCAAGCGTTCTTTTTTAGTGCCTGCAAAAATGGGTTTTAAAAAACGCAATAGTTTATTAGAATAGGCCTAAATGCTAACAAGTTTTAGCAGAATTAACTAAAAATTAAATCGCAATCTTGCGAAAAAATTAATATTTTTAGACCTCTTAAAGTCTAACCTTTATGGGGAGGCTTTATTTTCCCTGGTTTTCTTCGAATTATTCGCGAAATGAGGGGCTGAAATGAGCATAATTTATAAAATACAAAAACACCTGTGATGAAAAAATTGGTTGTATTAATGATGGGAGTAGCTTTTGCTTTAAATGGTTTAAATGCACAAGTACCTGTTTCTCCATTAAACGAGGGTTTGAAATTGATGCGTTATGAAAAAAATAAATCAGCGCTTGCTTTCTTTAAAGACGCGTATGATAAAAATGCAAAAGATCCAGAAACTATTTTTTGGTATGGACAAGCTATTTTAGCACAGAATGGATCAGGTACACCAGATAAAGCATTTGTACAATCTGCAAAAGAATTGTATAAGAAAGCCGCAGATGAATTAGGTAACAATGCATGGATCTTAGTGGGCACTGCACATGTACAGTTATTAGAAGCGGGTGTAAGTGCAGACTTAAATGCGATCAAGCAAACTTTAGAAGTTGCCATTACAACGACTTTAAATACGAAAGGAAAATTCAAAGGCAAACCAAGTCAAGAAATCGTGAATGCAATTGGATATATTCACTCAGAAGTGCCTTCTAATGTGGGCGATCATCAATATGCGATTGATAAAATAAAAGAAACAATTTCTGCTTACGAAGGGACGCCAGTATTGCCTAGCTTATATGTTAACTTAGGTATCAACTACCTTAAATTAGGTGGCGAAAATGGTGGAGAAGCTGTTACAGCATTCTTAGAAGCAGTTAGTAGAGAACCGCAAAACGCTTATCCTTACTATAGAATTGGTAAAGTTTACCAATCTCAAAATAACGTAGAATCATTCGATGAATATTTCAAAAAATCATTAGAAGCGGATACAAAATTTGCACCTACTTATTTTGCATTGTATCAATATTATGCAGACAAGAACACAGAAACTGCAAAACAGTATTTAGATCAATTCTTACAAAATGCAGACAAGGATCCAGCTTTAGATATCTTTAATGCTGACTATTTGTTCCGTGCTGGTCAATATGATGCCTCATTAGCTAAGGCAAAAGAATTAGAAGCTTCCATTGGTGTTACTGCTTTGCCTCGTTTAGGCGTATTGTTAGCTTACAACTACGATCGTAAAGGCGATTCTGTTCAAGCAAAGTCCTATATCGAACAATTTATCAATACAAGTGCTGCCGATAAGGTGTTGAATACGGATTATGAGCTAGCTGTTAAGGTTTTATCTAAATTCCAAGGGAATGAAACAATTTTAGCAGGTATTCTTGAAAAAGCAATTACTGCAGATACGGTGAAAGCAAATCGCTTGAAATACTACAAATTAGGTGCTGATATGTTTGAAAAATCTAATATGTATGTAGATGCTTTAAAATGGAATACAAACTATTTTAACCTTAGAGCGATTAAAGACGAAGTATATTATTATAAATTAGCTAGTGTTTCGTTAAATGCAAAAGATGGCGTTGCTACTACTGAAATTGCAAAGCAGTATATTGCGGCTTTCCCTGATCGTCCAAATGGCTATTCTTTTAATGTAAAAGGTGCGAAATTGATCGATACTGCTAATAATATGGGTATTGTATTCCAAGCGGTAACCTTGCAAAATGAGTATTTGTCTAAAGATCCAGGGAAAAACAAGCAGGCATTGGTAAACAATTACTATGCAATGATGGGCTACTACAATGAAATTAAAGACTTAGAAAAAGCAATAGGCATGTGTGATAAGGTATTAGAATTAATGCCAGGTGAAGCACAAACCTTAAAAATTAAGGAGAGCTTAGTGAAAAACTGGGAAATCATAAAAAAGATGCAAGCAAATCAAAAGCCTGCTACAGATACATCGGCAGCAAATAAGCAATAATCTAAGGGTCATTTATAGACCATTTACGCTTTTGAAAAAAGATTTAAAAAACTCCCCATTTATGGGGAGTTTTTAGTTAAAACAAGTATCCTTTGCGTATTTTTGCGGCACTAAAAAGACTTAGAAATGAACAGTGCTGCTAACTACTTGCCAATTGCCTTGCAAATCTTATTTGCAGGTGGCTTTGTTGCCATTATGATTTTGGTATCCAGCCTCTTAGGACCAAAGCGAAAAACATCAGACAAGTTGGAGAATTTTGCCAGTGGTATTGAATCTCATGGTGACGCAAGATCACCGATGGCGATTAAATATTTTTTAGTAGCAATCTTATTTGTGTTGTTTGATGTAGAAGTAATTTTCTTTTATCCATACGCAGTAAATTTTAAGAGTTTAGGTTGGGCTGGTTTTTTCGAAGTGGTTTTATTTGTTGGATTTTTCTTGGTAGGTTTTATCTACATCATTAAGAAAGGTGCACTAAAATGGGAAGATTAATTTTTTAAAAATATAATGCATTTATTATGCGTCCAGTAAGATTTAACATACATCCAAAAGAAGCAGAAATCGCAGATGCGATTGGAATGGGAAAAGCACCAGATGGTGTGCCAGGTGATGGTTTTTTTGCAACACAACTAAGTTCTGTTGTAGGTCTTGCAAGAAAAAATTCTTTGTGGCCTTTGCCGTTTGCAACATCTTGTTGTGGTATTGAATTCATGGCGACCATGGCATCACATTACGACTTATCTCGCTTTGGTTCTGAGCGTGTGGGTTTCTCTCCACGTCAATGTGATTTGTTAATGGTGATGGGTACAATCGCGAAAAAAATGGCACCAGTGTTAAGGCAAGTATATATCCAAATGGCAGAGCCACGTTGGGTTATAGCTGTTGGTGCATGTGCATCTAGTGGTGGTATTTTTGATTCATATAGCGTGTTGCAAGGTATTGATCAAGTGATCCCTGTGGACGTGTATGTGCCGGGTTGTCCTCCAAGACCAGAAGCGATTATCGATGGCTTTATGAAAGTACAAGACTTAGTAGGACAAGAAAGTATTCGTCGTAGAAATAGCGAACAATACAAAGCATTATTAAATAGTTATGGCATTCAATAGCCGACACTTAATTCGTACAATATGTCGTTAAACAACGAAATGATACAAGAAAAATTAGTGGCAAAATTTGGAGACCAAGTTTCTCAATTTGCAACTAGTTATGGTATGCTTTCATTTGAAGCTCCAAAGGAAATGAATTTGAAAGTATTACAATTTTTATATGATGAGCCAGGTTTGGAATTTACTTTTTTAACAGATATCTGTGCGGTAAATTATCCTGATCAAAAAGGAGCCGAATTGGTTGTCGTATACCACTTACATAATTTAAAAGAAAATGTAAGACTTCGTTTTTCTGTTAGCAGTTCATTAGAAAATACAGATGTATACACTGCGTCTAAATTATTTGAATCTGCCAATTGGATGGAGCGTGAGACTTATGATTTCTTTGGTATCAATTTCGTTGGGCATCCAAATCTGAAGCGTATTTTAAACGTGGATGAGATGGATTATTTCCCACTGAGAAAAGAATTCCCTGTAGAAGATCAAACTAGGATCGACAAGGATGACGAAATGTTTGGTAGAGGCTAATTATTAAAAAACAAGGTATAACTGTATATACATGGAACATAATCACATCACATTGCCAGAAGGTTCGATAGAAAAAACTACGACCACCCTAAATATTGGACCAACACACCCTGCAACACATGGTGTGTTTCAAAATATCATGGAAGTAGACGGAGAACGTGTTGTTACATCAGAACAAACAGTTGGATACATTCATCGTGCATTTGAAAAAATTGCAGAACGTAAGCCATTGTATCAGATTACAACATTGACGGATCGTTTAAACTATTGTAGTAGTCCAATTAACAATATGGGCTGGCATATTACTTGTGAGCGCTTTTTGAAAATTGAAACGCCAAAGCGTGTAGATTATTTGCGTGTGATTATTATGGAATTAGCTCGTATTTCGGATCACTTAATATGTAATTCAATTGTGGGTGTGGATACAGGAGCATACACAGGGTTCTTATACGTGATGCAATACCGCGAATTGATTTATGAAATTTACGAAGAGATTTGTGGTTCACGTTTGACAACAAATATGGGTCGTATTGGAGGCTTTGAAAGAAATTTTTCAAACACTGCTTTTACTAAATTGGAGAAGTTTTTGAATGAATATCCAAAGGTCCTTAAGGAATTTGAAAACTTATTTACAAGAAATAGAATTTTCATGGAGCGTACACAAGGCACAGGAGGAATTAGTGCTGAGCGCGCAATGAATTATGGATTTACGGGTCCAAATTTAAGAGCAGCTGGTGTGGATTATGATGTGCGTGTACATCAACCTTATAGTAGTTACCAAGATTTTGATTTTACAGTTCCTGTAGGTTCAACTGGTGATAACTACGATCGCTTCTTGGTTCGTAATGCAGAAATGTGGGAGAGTATTTCTATCATCAAGCAAGCGTATCAAAAAGTGCAAGCATTCAAAGGTGCAGAAGCTGAAGTATTCCACGCAGAGGTACCTGAATATTATCTTCCAAAGAAAGAAGATGTATATACGAAGATGGAAGCATTGATTTGGCATTTCAAAATCATCATGGGTGAAATCGATTTGCCAAAGGGTCAAATATATAGTCCAGTAGAAGGTGGTAATGGTGAGCTTGGTTTTTATTTAATCAGTGATGGTGGAAGAACACCATTCAGATTGCATTTCAGAAGACCATGTTTTATTTATTATCAAGCATACACGGAATTGATTAAAGGCGGCATGTTAAGTGATGCTGTTGTAACAATGAGTAGTTTGAATTTGATTGCTGGTGAATTAGATGCTTAAAACAAAAAGAAATTTTGGATATGACTTATACTTTTAATGATACACAAATGGCCGAGTTTAACCGCTTGGTGGCACGTTATCCGGAGGGAAAACAAAAAAGTGCATTGTTGCCTGCATTGCATCTTGCTCAAGATAGTTTTGATGGTTGGTTGCCAACAGAATTGATGGACTATATCGCTAGTTTATTAAAGATTGAGCCAATTGAAGTATATGAGGTGGCAAGCTTTTATAGCATGTATAATTTGAAGCCCGTAGGAAAATACATTTTCGAAGTTTGTCAAACTGGTCCATGTATGATTAGCGGCTCTGATGACATCATTGCATATATCCAACAGCAATTAGATATTAAGCCAGGAGAGACATCTAAGGATGGCATCTTTACTTTAAAATTAGTGGAGTGTCTTGGGGCATGTGGTTATGCACCGATGATGCAAGTTGGTAAAATTTACAAAGAGCATCTAACTAAAGAAAAAGTAGATCAAATTATTGCAGAATATAGAGCAACTGCAACTAAATAATAAATCACAGAACGCGTTAAAAATATTCAAATGGGTGTAAAACTATTATTAGACAAAGCAAATGTACCAGGGATTCGTTCTTACGAGGTGTATCGTCGTGAGGGTGGTTACCGTAGTGTAGAAAAAGCTTTGAAAGAAATGAATCCAGAATCCATTGTAGAAGAAGTTAAGAAAAGTGGATTAAGAGGAAGAGGTGGCGCAGGTTTCCCAACTGGTATGAAATGGAGTTTTATCGCAAAACCAGAAGGCGTTCCTCGTCACTTGGTTTGTAATGCGGATGAAAGTGAGCCTGGTACTTTTAAGGACAGGTACTTGATGGAATTTTTACCACATCTCTTAATTGAAGGTTTAATTGTATCAAGCTTTGCTTTGGGTTCTAATGACACTTATATTTATATCAGAGGTGAATATGCTTGGATTGTGGACATATTAGAAGAAGCAATCAATGAAGCAAAGGCGAATGGTTGGTTAGGGAAAAGTATTTTAGGAACGGGTTTTGATTGCAATATCCATGTTCAACGTGGAGCGGGTGCTTATATCTGCGGAGAAGAAACTGCATTGATTGAATCTTTGGAAGGCAAGCGTGGTAATCCTCGTATTAAGCCTCCATTCCCTGCGATACAAGGTTTATGGCAGCGTCCAACAGTGGTGAATAACGTGGAAACCTTAGCAGCAATCGTGCCTATTATTAATTTAGGTGGTCACGAGTATGCAAAGATTGGCGTTGGCAGATCGACTGGTACAAAATTAATTTCTGCATGTGGCAATATTAATAAGCCAGGTGTGTATGAAATTGACATGACGATTACAGTAGAAGAATTTATTTATAGTGACGAATATTGTGGCGGCATTAAAGGAGGCAAGAAATTAAAAGCTTGTATTCCTGGTGGCTCTTCTGTGCCAATTTTACCTGCGAATCTTTTATTGACAACCGCAAAAGGCGAACCACGTTACATGAACTATGAGAGTTTAAGTGATGGTGGATTTGCAACTGGTTCTATGTTAGGTTCTGGTGGATTTATCGTTTTAGATGAAGACCAGTGTATCGTTAAAAACACCTTGACTTTAGCGCGTTTTTATCGCCATGAAAGTTGCGGTCAATGTTCTCCATGTAGAGAAGGAACAGGTTGGATGGAAAAAATATTACATAAAATAGAACATGGCAAAGGAACGATAGCAGATATCGATTTACTATGGGATATTCAAAGAAAGATAGAAGGAAATACGATTTGTCCACTAGGTGACGCAGCGGCATGGCCTGTTGCTGCAGCGATTCGTCATTTCCGTGACGAGTTTGAATGGCATGTAAATAATCCTGAACTTTCACAAACAAGCAATTTCGGTTTACAACACTATGCAGATCCAATTCATGTACCTGCATAACATAGAAATATAAACTATGAGCGAACAAAATTTATTTAAAGTAACGATCGACAACATCACCATTGAAGTGCCAGCTGGAACCACTGTGTTACAAGCTGCTCGATTGATTGGCGGACAAGTGGCGCCTCCTGCAATGTGTTTTTATAGCAAGTTGCAAGGTAGTGGTGGAAAGTGTAGAACCTGTTTAGTGGAAGTATCAAAGGGTTCTGAAAAGGACCCTCGCCCAATGCCTAAATTAGTTGCCTCTTGTCGTACGACAGTGATGGATGGGATGGAAGTAAAAAATATCACAAGTGAGAAAGTAATTGACGCAAGAGCGGGTATAGTTGAGTTTTTATTATTGAACCATCCTTTGGACTGTCCAATATGTGATCAGGCTGGAGAGTGTCATTTACAAGATTTGAGTTTTGAACATGGCAAATCAGAAACACGCTATGAGTTCCAAAGAAGAACATTTAAGAAGCATGATCTAGGCAAGAACATTCAATTGCATATGACACGTTGTATACTTTGTTATCGTTGCGTTTTCACAGCAGATCAATTAACAAATAAGCGCGTACACGGAATTTTAGATCGCGGAGATCATGCTGAAATTGCGACACATATCGAAAAGAGTTTGGACAATGAATTTATCGGCAACGTGATTGATGTATGTCCAGTAGGTGCTTTGACAGATAAAACATTCCGATTTAAAAATCGTGTTTGGTTCTTAAAACCAATGGACGCACATCGTGATTGCCCTACTTGTTCTGGTAGAGTAACATTATGGAATAGAGGTGATGAAGTTTATAGAGTAACAGCGCGTAAAGACCAATGGGGTGAAGTAGAAGATACGCCAGATGGAAAGCCAGGTTGGATTTGTAACACTTGTCGTTTCGATAAAAAAGAAACAGCAGATTGGATTGTAGAAGGGCCACGTGAAATAAGCAGACAATCTGTAATTGCACAAGGACATTATGCAGGCAAGATAGGAATGAGCAAGCCAAAAGAAACTTTTACTGCAGTAAATGATGGAAGAACCCCACATTTATTAATGAATATTCATGATGAAAGTGAAGTGAATCAACCAAATATACATTTAGGTAAAATTCAGGGACCTTCTCACGGAGATACGTTTAACACAAACAATACTCATAAAGCATAATTATATTAGCATGACAATTCTTGCATTTGATTGGGGGCTGGTGATCGAAAAATTAATTTTAATTGCCGTAGTTGTTTTCGGTAGTTTAGGGATTGCCTTGTATACTACTTTTGGCGAACGAAAAGTAGCTGCTATTTTACAAGATAGACCAGGTCCAAATAGGGCTGGTCCATTTGGTTTATTACAACCATTGGCAGATGGTTTAAAATTGATCATGAAAGAAGAGATCATTCCAAATGCTGCAAATAAATGGTTATTTATATTAGGGCCAGGCTTAGCAATGACTGCAAGTTTGATGACTTGTGCAGTTATTCCATGGGGTTCTGACATTGAATTGTTTGGCCGTAAAATCGCTTTGCAAATTGCAGATATCAATATTGGTATCTTATATGTATTTGCGGTGGTGAGTATGGGTGTATATGGTATTATGATTGGAGGTTGGGCTTCAAATAATAAGTTCTCTTTAATGTCTTCCTTAAGAGCAGCATCACAAGCAATCAGTTATGAATTGGCAATGGGCTTGGCTTTGATTGCTTTATTAATGACAACCGAATCTTTAAGTTTAAAAACAATTGTCGAACAACAAGTGGCTGGCAAATGGTGGAATATTGTTTATCAGCCTTTAGGATTTTTATTATTCTTTATTGCTGCATTAGCAGAATGTAATAGAACACCTTTTGATTTACCAGAAGCAGAGAATGAATTGAACTTTGGTTACCATCAGGAGTATTCTTCTATGAAACTAGGTTTTTATTTATTCGCGGAATATATCAACATGATTATGAGTAGTGCGATTATGGCATCTATGTATTTTGGTGGATATGACTTACCATTCTTTGATGAGTCTACAGTTGCGCCAAATATTGCTGCGATGATTGGTGTTGGCACTTTACTGATTAAAATAGTTTTATTTATTTTCTTATTTATGTGGATTCGTTGGACGATTCCTCGTTTCAGATACGATCAATTAATGAACCTAGGGTGGAAAACAATGATTCCTTTGGCGCTATTTAATTTATTGATCACTGGTGCGTTGATCTTAGCTAATTTATAATTTAAAAAATTCATTGAATAAACACATGCAACCATTAACAAACAAAGCACAAGCGGTAAATAGACAACCCATGACAATATGGGAGCGCTTGTATTTGATTAATATTATCAAAGGAATGTTTATTACGTTTAGTCATATGTTTAAAAAACAGCCGACAACACGTTATCCAGAAGAAAAGCGCCCATTCAGTCCTGTTTTTAGAGGATTGCACGTTTTAAATAGAGATGAAGAAGGGAGAGAGCGTTGTACTGCATGTGGATTATGCGCTGTAGCATGTCCTGCAGAAGCAATTACAATGGAAGCAGCAGAGCGTGTAGAAGGCGAAGAGTCTTTGTATAGAGAAGAGAAATATGCAGCAAAATATGAAATCAATATGTTGCGTTGTATTTTCTGTGGTTTGTGTGAAGAGGCTTGTCCAAAAGATGCCATTTATTTAAGTGAGACTTTCGCGCCTGCAAATTATACGCGCAAAGGATTTATTTATGGCAAACCAGATTTATTAATCCCGAATCCAAAAACTGAAGCTGCAGATTTGGCTTTAGCTAAAGGAGTAGAAGCATAATTTATACTATGAATACAGTAGACGTTTTATTTTATCTATTATCAGCATTCGCTATTGTGAGTGCGACGATGGTATTGATTAGTAAAAATCCAATACACAGTGTATTGTGGTTAATCCTAGTATTTTTTGCCATTTCAGGACATTATATCTTATTGAATGCACAGTTTTTAGCAATCGTTAACATTATTGTTTATGCTGGAGCAATCATGGTTCTGTTCTTATTTGTGATCATGTTAATGAATATCAAAAAAGATGCAGAAGTGCAAAAACAGTTATTGGTAAAATTAACAGGAGTCATTGCTGGTGGTAGTTTTCTTACGCTACTAATTGCTGCTGTTAAACAAACTGTGCAAATTCAAGAAAAGCAAGTTTTACTTAAAGAAGGAACCATTGGTTTGATACATCCATTAGGCAAAGCACTTTTTAGCGACTATGTTGTGCCATTTGAAATAAGCAGTGTCTTATTCTTAAGTGCGATGGTAGGTGCCGTAATCATTGGTAAAAAATAATAATTAATAAAATCATTAGAGATGTCTATACAGTATTATATCTTTTTATGTTTGACTTTGTTTAGCATTGGTGTTGTTGGAGTTTTGACACGTCGCAACGCAATCATCGTATTCATGTGTATTGAATTGATGTTAAACGCAGTCAACTTGTTATTGGTAGCTTTTTCAAAAATGTACCATGGAATGGCATTGCAAAATGCAGCAGACACAACAGCTGGTATTGATGCACAAATTTTTGTTTTCTTTATTATGGTGGTTGCGGCTGCCGAAGTAAGCGTTGGTTTAGCAATTATTGTAATGATGTACCGAAATACCCATTCCGTAGACATCAATTTCTTAAATAGATTAAAGAATTAATTCATTCCACATGAAAATTATAATAGGATTTATCATACTATGGCCTTTAATTGGTTTTTTGCTTAATGGTTTAGGCCGCAACATTTGGAATAAGAAAACCATTGCATCTATTGCAACCGGCGCTATTCTTGCCTCATTTATTGCAAGTGTTTTTGCATTTTTACAAGTACAAGATCAAGGAGTTATTGCGACCCATTACTTCGATTTCATCAACACTAGTACAATTAAAATCCCTTTCGATTTTAGAGTGGATTCTTTATCAAGTTTATTCTTATTAGTAATAACAGGTGTGGGTACTTTAATCCATTTGTATTCTTCTGCATATATGCATGAAGAAACACCACCTCATTATGCACGTTACTTTGCTTATTTGAACTTATTTATTTTCTCGATGCTTTTATTAGTATTGGGGGATAACTACGTAATCATGTTTATAGGCTGGGAGGGTGTTGGATTGTGTTCTTATTTATTGATTGGCTATTGGTTTTCAAATACAACTTATAATAATGCTGCTAAGAAAGCATTCATCATGAACAGAATTGGCGACCTTGGTTTTTTATTAGCGATCTTCTGGATGATTGTGAAACTTGGTACAGTGAGCTACGGAGAAGTATTGACAGCGGAAAGTTTGGCTAAATTATCTACTACAGATATAACTGCAATTACTTTATTATTATTTGTAGGTGCAATGGGTAAGAGTGCACAGATTCCTTTGTACACTTGGTTACCAGATGCGATGGCAGGTCCAACGCCAGTGTCTGCATTAATCCATGCCGCAACGATGGTGACTGCAGGTATCTACATGATTACAAGAACAAATATTTTCTATACCAATAGTGAAATCGTTCAAAATGTAGTTGCAATCATTGGTATTAGCACTGCATTATTGGCTGCAACAATTGCAATTAAACAAAATGACATTAAAAAGGTATTGGCTTATTCAACAGTAAGTCAGTTAGGTTATATGTTCCTTGGTTTAGGTGTTGGTGCTTATTCAGGTGCGGTATTCCATGTGATTACACATGCATTCTTTAAAGCGCTATTATTCTTAGCTGCAGGATCAGTCATTCATGCAATGCACCATGAGCAAGATATCCGTAAAATGGGTGGCTTGAAATCTAAATTACCTATCACACATTTGACTTTCTTAATTGGTTGTATAGCGATTGCAGGTGTGCCACCGTTTAGTGGTTTCTTTTCTAAGGATGAAATCCTAGCAGCTGCTTACGCTAAGAATCCAATTTATTGGTTCTTGGGTGTTACTGGTGCTGCCATGACTGCTTTTTATATGTTCCGTTTATATGCAACTACTTTCTTAGGTCAATTTAGAGGAACAGAAGAGCAAGAACACCACGTGCATGAAAGTCCAATAAGTATGACTTTGCCTTTAATTATTCTTGCAGTTTTAAGTGCTGTGGGTGGTGCGATGGGTGTTCCAGAAATATTAGGTGGACAACATTGGTTAGGACATCATTTATCTAGCATTATTGGCGAAGAAAGCCCATTACATTTATCTCATGCAACTGAATGGATTTTAATGGGCAGTTCTGTAACCATTGCTTTAGTTGCATTGCTAATTGCAATTAGCAAATACAGTAAAAAAGCAGACGGCGAAGCTCAAACAGCCTTAGGTAAATTTTTATACAATAAGTGGTTGGTGGATGAACTATATGATAAGGCAGTTGTACAACCACTCAATCGTTTTGCAGGTTTCTTGAAAGACGTAATCGAGAAAAATATCATAGACGGTTTTGTGAATGGCACTGGAAAATTAGTTCAATACGGTGCAAGACAAACGCGCTTAATACAGAGCGGTCAAGTAGGGTACTATATTTTATTTATGGTATTAAGTTTAGTGTTCTTATTACTTGTATGGTTCAACGACATCGCTATTACTCGATTCTTTCATAATTTGATTAAATAAATTTTTAGCAACAATGGTATTACTTTCAATTCTAACAATTCCGTTTATCGCAGCAATTTTATTGTTGTTTGTTAAACATGATGAAAAAGCAAATTATGTTGCTATTGCAGCAAGTGGAATCGCCTTGGCTTTATCTTTAAATATAGCATTCAACGGTGCGGTTAACTTTGATGCTGCATGGATTCCAAGTTTAAGCGCAAGATTCACATTGACTGCAGATGGCCTATCAAAAATTTTATTACTCTTAACTTGTATAAGCTTCCCTGCAATTTTTATTGCGACCTCTAAGAATGAAATTAAAAACAGAAACCAGTTTTTGTCTTTGATGCTTTTTACCCAAACGGGATTACTAGGTGTATTCTTGGCTGGAGATGCGTTGCTTTTCTATTTCTTCTGGGAATTGGCATTAATACCTGTTTATTTTTTATGTTCTATTTGGGGTGGTGAAAAGCGTGTTGCTGTTACTTTTAAATTCTTTATTTATACTTTCCTGGGCTCTTTATTTATGTTGATTGGTATTATTTTCCTTTATAACCATACTGCAGATCAAAGTTTTGATTATGCTTCTTTTAAATTGGCTAATTTGACTGCTGGTCAAAAAATCACTGCATTCGCGTTGTTCTTTACAGCGTTTGCAATCAAGATGCCAATTTTCCCATTGCATACATGGCAACCTGATGCTTATGAGCAATCTCCTACTGCAGTGACAATGGTATTGAGTGCTGTGATGGTTAAAATGGGTTTATATGGTGTCATTAGATGGTTGATGCCATTATTCCCTGCAGCATTTATTGCACATTCAAATTTTGTAGTGATTTTATCTGTGATCGGAATTTTATATGCTTCATTTATTGCTATTCGTCAAGACGACATGAAGCGTTTAATCGCTTATTCGTCTATTGCCCATATTGGTTTAATGAGTGCTGCTTTATTTACAAATATTGAAATAGGCATTCAAGGCGCTTTAATCCAATTATTTTCACATGGCGTAAATGTATTGGGCTTGTGGATTATTGCGGATATTATTGAACAACAAACTGGAACAAGGTCCTTGAAAGAAATGGGTGGACTTGCTAAGCAAAACCCAACATTGGGCATTTTGCTTGTAGGATTTGCGTTCGCAAATATTGCACTTCCTTTGACCAATGCATTTATTGGAGAGTTTTTAATGTTCAATGCAATCTTCCAATTCAATCCTTGGATTGCTGCTGCTGCAGGAGTTAGTGTCGTATTAGCTGCTATCTATACTTTGAATATGGTTCAGAAATGTGCTTATGGAGAGGTTAGTGAAAAAATAACTAAAATGCATGTGCCTAATAAGCCTGCACAGTTTATATTGATTGTATTATTTATTGTAGTGATTATTACTGGAGTATATCCTGCTCCTTTGTTTGATTTAACTGCTGATACTTTACAACAATTGTTTATCAAATAATTAAATGAATTTATAATGAACGCAATTATTGCTTCGGCTTTATTAGGTGTATTAATGATGTTTGCTTCTTGGATTTTTGACAACGAGAAAACACATACACGCATTGCATTAGTTGGATTATTGGCTTTAATCATTGCCAATGTTTTACAATTAAATGGCTTGTACTCCATCTCATTAGATACGAAGGGTTTACTTTCATTTACACAATTTGGATTGTATGTTAATACAATTTTGTTCATCTTAACCTTCTTGTATGTTTGGTTAAATGGAGATGAAATTGCAAAGATTGGCAATCATGCCGCTGATTATTATGCATTGATATTCTTTATACTATGTGGCGCAAGTATTTTGACTTCATTTAATAACTTATTGATGTTATTTATCGGCATCGAAATTTTATCTATTCCTCTATATATTTTAACAGGATCAGACAAGAAAAACTTGAATAGCAATGAAGCTGCATTGAAATATTTTTTAATGGGCGCATTCTCTACAGGCATTTTCTTACTTGGCATCACATTTATATATGGTGCAACTGGTACTTTCCAAATACTGACACCAGTATTACATCCTTCAACGGGCATGGCAAGAGAGCAATTAATGCTTTCTGTTGGTTTAATTTTAATTTTCGCTTCTTTCAATTTTAAAGTTTCAGCAGCTCCGTTTCATTTTTGGACACCGGATGTTTACGATGGCGCACCTACAGTGTTCACTTCTTTTATGGCTACCATTGTAAAAGCAACAGCTATTGTTGCATTTGTAGATTTGTTTCATAGTCAATTCAAAGCCTTGGGTTATGCTTGGGATTTACTATTAACTTTTGTTTTGACCGCTACTTTATTTGTAGGCAATATCACCGCAGTTTTTCAACGCAGTGTCAAGCGTATGTTAGCGTACTCTAGTATTGCACAAGTAGGCTTTATGCTTTTTGCTTTGTATGGTCCAAACGGTTTTGCGACCGAAGGGATTTTGCTTTATATCATGGCCTATTCTGTTGCAAGTATCGGTTTGTTTGGGGTATTGATAAAAATGAAAGACTGTAGTTTTGAAGCATTCAACGGATTAGGAAAAAAAGAACCAATGATTGGGGGCTTAACTACTATTTTCCTGCTGTCTTTAGCAGGTATCCCTTTGACTGGAGGCTTTTTTGCTAAATATTACATGTTAAACGCAGCTGTTAAATCTGGCGCAGGATTATGGCTAGTGCTTGTTGCCATTTTGTTTGCGGCAGTAAGCGTTTACTATTATTTCAAATTAATTCAAGCGATGTATTTTGCAGATGGGGAACCAGCAATCGTTGAAATTGAGCAAGGCTATAAATACAAATTGTTGGTTTTTGCTATTTTGATATTGGCAATAGGCATTTTACCTAATGTTTTCCTCTCTTATCTATACTTTTAGCCGTTCCTCAAATAGATTAGCCTAGAAGAAGGAACCTTATTCAATCTGTGCTACCTTTAGGCTCAGATAAACAATTATTATGACCTTACAGGACTCGTTTGTATTGGCTTGGCGTACCGTAAAAGGGAATAAGCTAAGAACTAGCATTACAGTGGCGATTATCGCTTTTGGAATTATGGCATTGATTGGCATTATTACAGCCATTTCGGCGATGAACCAGAGTTTAAAGGAGAACTTCTCCTTTATGGGTGCGAATGCTTTTACAATCCGCTATAAGGAAATGAATGCTAGAATGGGCGGCCCGCCACAAGGAGAAGAATTTTCTAAAACTAAGAAAGGTCAAAAAGAAAAGAAATCTAATTTAGACAAGCCGTTTAAATTAGAAGAGTCCCTCTTTTTTAAAGAAAATTATAGCTTCAATAGAGCGCAAGTAAGTGTTTACAGAAGGGCTAGTGGAAACAATGAAATTGTCTATAAAAACTTAAAGACGAATCCCCAAATTGGAATGTGGGGTGCAGATGAAAACTATTTAGCTGTTAATGGCTATCAATTGGCGTCGGGCAGAAATTTAAATGCAGTAGATATTCAATCAGGACGTAATGTTTGTATGATTGGTAGTAGTGTTGCAACGAAATTGTTTCCTAGAAATCCCGAAAAAAGTATTGATAAAATTATATTGGTTCAAGGTAAGCCATACCGTGTGATTGGCTTGTTGAAATCAAAAGGATCAAGTGCGATGTTAAGACAGGATGATGTCATTGTCACTTCTTTAAAAAATGTACGTCAATATCAAAACACCAATCCATCTTATCAATTAGGGGTGGCTGTAAACAATGTAATTGAACTTGAGCCTGCAATTGATGAAGCAATGTTGCAGATGAGAAAAGCAAGAAAATTAATACCTACAGAGTCCGATAATTTCATCATAGATAAGAGTGATAAATTTGCACAATTGTTTATTGGATTCTTGGCAGGTATTAGTGGTGCTGCTGGTGCAATTGGTATGATTACTTTAATCGGTGCTGCGATTGGTTTAATGAATATTATGTTAGTAGCTGTGAACGAAAGAACAAGAGAAGTTGGATTGATAAAGGCCTTGGGTGGAAAAAGAAAAGACGTTCGACGTCAATTTTTATTTGAAAGTATTATCATTAGTTTGTTAGGCGCAGTATTTGGAATTTTATTGGGTGTACTAGTGGGAAATGTCTTTAGTATCGTATTAAGTACGGGCTTTGTTATTCCTTGGTTCTGGGTCATTACAGGCATTGTTATATGTTCTGGAGTGGGGCTAGTTGCCGGCATTTATCCAGCGATGAAAGCTGCTTCTTTAAACCCAATTAATGCATTGAGGTACGAATAAAACTTACATTGTTATCGCATAAAAAAAGCCTCCCAATTGGGAGGCTTTTTTTATTTACAGCGAGTACCACTATAAATAAAACGAAAGATTTATTTAGGATCTAAAGCTTGTTTAATTCTGTCTTGTAAGTCATTGATATGATTTACTGCACTAGCTTCTGTTGCTGTCGCTTTTGCTGACTGCAATGATGTTGCTAATTTCTTTAATTGAGCTTTCGCTTCTGAAACTACATCTGTATTTTCTACATCAGCAGAAGGGAAGCCAATTCTTGCTAAGCTACTTGCAGCTGCTGCTGAAGTACTTGAAGGATTGATTAATTCATCTAATTGACTTACATAAGTCTTTTGTAAGTTACGACGGTATATATCGGCTTTGCTTACATCGCTGAATAAACCTTTTCTTAAGTCATCCATCATCTCATTTAACGCATATGTAGTTGCGCCAAATCTAGAGTAACTTGTAGTTATACGGTACAATCTGTTTTTATCTAACAATGATTTTAAAATACTTGTTTGAATTGTTTGTACACGCTCATTACTTACAGGGTTTGCAAACTTATTTAGAATAGAGGCATCTAATAACCATTTAGGTGTAGCAAATAATTGTGTATGGAAAAATTGCATTGCTTGTTTTTGTATTGCAACTGTTGTTGGTGTATACACGTCTCCTTTTTCTTCTACACTTTTAAAAGTTTCTTGAACACCACCCACATTTCTTAATACATGGCCCATGTATCTACTAAATTGACCAACTACTTGGCCGTACATTTGGCTTAAATTTTCATAACGATCACCTTCTTCTTTTGTCCACTCTGGCAAGTTCACTAAGATTCTTTTCAAATTCTTAATGCCATACTCACTAGCTAACATAGAGTTGTCACCTAAGTCTTCTGTTTGTGCTCTTGGGTCATCATTTCTACCTTCACCACCAAACCAAAGTCTTGGGTTCTTACTTAAATTATCTACAATCCATTTGTTATTGATCTTGCGATCTGCTTGTGCATCCTGCTCGCCTGTATAAGTATAACCCCATTGGATTGCCCACTTGTCATAGTCGCCAATTCTTGGGAATAGACCCGATTGACTTATTTTATCTTCTGGTTGTGCAACATAATTGAAACGTGCATAGTCCATGATGGATGCTGTATGTCCATTAGCTTCTACCCAAGTTTTGTCTCTTAACTTTTCTATAGGTGTCTTACTAGAGCTACCCATATTATGTCTTAAACCTAAAGTATGTCCAATTTCATGAGAAGACACAAAGCGAATTAAATTACCCATCAATTCATCATCGAAATGCATTTTTCTAGCAGCAGGATCAACTGCAGCAGCTTGAACCATATACCAGTCATGTACTAAACTCATTACATTATGATACCAACCAACATGACTCTCTAAAATTTCACCACTACGTGGATCATGCACTTGAGGTCCATAAGCATTTTCAATATCAGAAGCGAAATAACGAATCACAGAGAAACGCGCATCTTCTAAACTCATTGTGCTGTCATTTGGCCATTCTTTACCTTGAATCGCATTTTTCCAACCTGCTTTTTCAAATGCCGCGTTCCAGTCATTTACGCCAGCAATTAAATAAGGCACCCATTTTTTAGGGGTTGCAGGATCTACATAATATATGATTGGTTTAATTGGCTCCACTAATTCTCCTCTCTTGTATTTCTCTAAATCTTGAGGCTTAGGCTCCAATCTATAACGAACCGCAAAAACTTGATTTTTTACCTTTTGTTGATCATCAGAATATTCCACAAAATTATCAGCGAAATATCCTACTCTTGAATCAAATAAACGACGTCCCATTGGTGTTTTAGGTAACAATAAGATAGACGTGTTCAATTCAAAAGTCACAGCGCCAGCATTTGCTGCTGCTGGAATGAAACTACCACCAGTTGGACTTCCTGGCATTGGAGCACTCGCGTTATAGGTTTTTACTGTTCTTACTTCTAAGTTGATCGGATAAGCCTTGATTGTTTCTATATAAGAACGATCAGAAGCTAGTCCAGATAAGTTGAAATTTCTCTTTTCAAAACTACTCAAGCTAACTGCTTGGTTATCACCCTTAAAAAAGTCAGTTACGTCAATAATAGAGCTAGTTGAGTCTTTGCCATATGCTTTTATGTCAAAAGCAGCCACAATTGGGTCTAAATAGGAGTTTTTAACCGCTTTAGCGATAGTTTGGGTAGAATCAGCCTTGCTAATTAAGGACACCACACGCATAAATACGCGGTTATTTGGTCCCTTTTCAAATTGAATCGTTTGCTCATTTACTTGCTCCCCACCATATTTTCTAGCACCACCTGCTACTTTAGCATAACGGGTAACTGCAATCAATTCTCTACCCAACAGGCTATCTTGGATATCAAAGTAGAATTTATCATCCTGGAAGTGTACTGTAAACACCCCTTTTTGGCTTACTGCCTTCTTAGTGATGAATTCTTTAAAGGATTTTGGACCTGTTTTGGCAGGCATCTCTTTTTTAACTCCAGCTGCAGAACTAGTGTCGGCAATTGGGGCATTTCTTTGGGCATTTACTAGACTTGTCATTAAGACACAAACACTAGTAATCGCTAGGATTTTTCTCATATTAAATAATTATTGTTTAAAAAAACGATCCTAAATATATTCTATTACCACTAAATATTTATGTTAATATTATTTTTCTTAAAAAAAATTGATTGAATATTGTTTCAATCAATAAATTACTTATTTTGTAACCCCTTAGAAACTTGAGGATTAAGATTTTAACCAATCACCTTAAGTTTTGACGGATTAAATCACTTTTTTATAAATTTAATTTAAAACCAAAAATCAATTGAATCATGGCTGATTTATCTAAACCAACTGCAAATGCGGCTTCAAAACAAGCAGCACCGAAAAAAGGAGGCAATTTACTTGCATCTTTAGCACCTATCGCTTGTGTAGTAGCAGGCTATGTTATCTGGCGTTTTGTTCTAGGTAACGCAAGTAATTTTACAAACCCTGATCCAAGTGGTGGTTTCTGGCCAGCGCACAAAGGACCAACTGGTACGTTTACAAAAATGTATGAGGGTGGTATCGTAGTACCTATCTTGATTGCAAATTTTTTAGTTGTATTAACTTTCTCAATTGAAAGATTATTAACAATTAAGAAAGCAAACGGAAATGGAAATATTGCTGAATTCATCCGTAAAGTACAATTCCATTTAGCGAATAAAGAAGTGGACAAAGCTTTGGCTGAGTGTGATAAGCAAAAAGGTTCTGTAGGTAATGTAATGAAATCTGGCTTAACTAAGTACAAAGAGATGATTACAAATACAGAATTAGATACTGATCAAAAAGTATTGAATATCCAAAAAGAAATCGAAGAAGCAACTGCATTGGAATTACCAATGTTAGAAAAGAACTTGGTATTCTTATCAACTATTGCATCTGTTGCAACCTTATTAGGTTTGTTCGGTACGGTATTAGGTATGATTCGTTCTTTCTCTAAATTAGGTGAAGAAGGTGGTGGTGAAGCAGCACGTGAATTGTCTCAAGGTATTTCTGAGGCATTGTACAATACTGCATTAGGTATCGGTACTTCTGCTGTTGCGATCATCATGTATAACATCTTTACTACAAATATTGATGGTATTACTTATGGAATCGATGAGTCTGGTTTCACTTTGACTCAAAGTTTCGCAGCGAATTATAAATAATCAAATCTATATAGGCACAGCCTTATAAATTAAAAAAGACTAAAAATGGGTAGAGCCAAATTACCTCGTAAAAGTACAAACATCGACATGACAGCCATGTGTGATGTGGCTTTCCTTTTATTGTCTTTCTTCATCTTGACTACTAAGTTCAAGCCTGCTGAAGCAATTGCTGTAGAAACACCAAGTTCCGTGGCTTCTAAAGTTGCTCCTAATAAGGATTTTGTATTAGTTACAATCGATAAGGATGGGAAGGTTTTCCTGACCATGGATGATGAACAAAAGAAAGAACTAGTTGCGAATACGGTGAATAGCCAACGTAACTTAGGCATCAATGTTGCTGCTTTCAAAAAAGCTGGATTTATTGGTGCTCCATTAAACGGATTAAATTCTTTTTTATCTATTCCTGAAGAAAACAGAAAAGGTGATCAATTACCTGGTATACCATGTAAGGATAGCACAAACAATGAATTGATTTATTGGATGCAAGTTGTGAAAGAAGCATATGCTGGCGAAAAAATGGACCTTTTATTAAAAGGGGACAATGTTGCTAAGTATCCTGCATTTAAGAATGTCATTGCAGCATTCAAGAAAAATGAATTGTTGAAATTCCAAATGGTTACCAATCCTGAAAATGCTCCAGAGGGCTCCGAATTATGGAAGAGTTCAATGAAGGGTGAAAAACAGGAAGATTAATTTTAATAACTAATTAAAAGCGCTTACAATGGCAGAATTAGATACCTCGGGTGGTGGCCATAAGAAAGGAGGACCAGGGGTCAAGAAAGGAAAAAAGTTATCAACGCGCGTTGACTTAACGCCAATGGTGGACTTAGGTTTCTTATTGATTACCTTCTTCATCTTTACCACAACCATGAGCCAACCAACAGCGTTAAAGTTGTTTTTGCCTGATGATAAAGTAAATCCAGAAGACCAAAACAAAGCAAAGGAGTCTGGTGTACTTACAATTTTAATGGGGGCGGATAATCATATCTATTATTACGAAGGTCAATTAAAACCAGATGGTTCTAATTTTCTTTCTGCCTCTTATAACGGCGAAAACTCAATCCGTGATGTGATCTTGAAAAAGAAAGCAGATGTTAGAAGTAGATCAACAGACAGCGAAAATCCTTATAAAGATTTCGTAGTGGTGATTAAACCTAGTGTTGACTGTAATTACAAAAATGTAATTGACATCTTGGATGAAATGGCGATTAACGTTGTAAAAAAATATGCATTAGTGGATATTTCTGACGGGGAATCTCAGTTAGTAAAAATCTCTGATGCAAGTTCACAAACTTCGGTAAGTAATTAAAAGTATTAAACATGGACATAAACAAAATATTAACTGCCGACATTCTTGATATCCTTTTCGAAGGCAAGAACAAAGCCTATGGAGCTTATGATCTACGTAAAACGTATAATAAGCGATTGAGAAACGGTCTTCTTGGAATGATCGGAATCACCGTAGCTTTGGGTCTTGGAGCTATATTATCAAGTTCTATTAAGAACGATAAAGTAGAAGTGGTTGCTGTAGATTTATCTTTAGAGAATGTAAATCAAGATGAAAAAAAGCCAGAACCACCGCCACCACCTCCACCACCAAAGCAAGAACCTCCTAAGGTAGAAGTGACTAAATTCACGCCTCCTAAGATCGTTAAAGACGAGGAAGTGAAGGAAGAAGATGAAATCAAGGAAGTTGAAAAATTAGAAGACACCAAGATTGGTACATTCAACCAAGAAGGTTCTAAGGACGACGGATTGGTTGCTCCAGTTGAGCAAAGCACTGGTCCTGTTGAAGCACCAAAAGTGGACGATGACTATGATAGGATATTCACTACGGTTCAAATCCAAGCTGAGTTCCCAGGTGGACAAGCTGGTTGGATTAGATACTTAGAGCGTACTTTGAATAGAGATTTGCCAGTTGAAAATGGTGCACCTACTGGAAAATACTCTGTAGTAGTTTCTTTCATCGTATCAAAAGATGGTTCTATTTCTGAAGTAAAAGCAGAAAATGATCCAGGCTATGGTACTAAAGAAGAAGCGGTACGTGTAATTCAAAGAGGTCCAAAGTGGAAACCAGCGAACCAAAATGGCCGTCCTGTAATCTACAGACAAAGACAAGCTATTGTCTTCATGGTTTCAGAAGATTAAGATTCAAATCTGATCAATATAAAAAGGCTCCCAATTGGGAGCCTTTTTTGTGTAATTTTGCAACCATGCAAAGCACATTAAGCACTTGGAACGACACGATTGTGGCATTAGCTACAGCACCTGGACTAGGGGCTATCGCTGTTATTCGACTTAGTGGACCGGAAGCTATTGAAATTGTGAACGCTGTATTTGAAAAAAAAGATTTAACGAAGCAGGCATCACATACAGTGCATTTTGGAAAATTAGTGGACAATGGCCTTGTATTAGACGAAGTGGTGGCGAGTATTTATAGAGCGCCAAAATCTTATACTGGAGAGGAAGTGGTGGAGATATCTTGTCATGGCTCTCCATTTATACAAGATTCCATTTTGCAATTAATGATTGATCGTGGTGCAAGAATGGCAAAGCCTGGAGAATTTACGCAACGTGCATTTTTAAATGCAAAGCTTGATTTAACTCAAGCCGAAGCAGTTGCCGACTTGATTGCTAGTAATACAGAAGCGGCAAGAAAAACTGCATTACATAATTTAAAAGGAGGCTTTTCAAGCGATTTACAATTGATGCGTGAAAAATTAATAAAGTTTTCTGCGTTGATTGAATTGGAGTTGGATTTTTCACAAGAGGATGTCGCTTTTGCAAATAAAAAAGAGTTAGAAAATTTAGTACAACAATTACAGATCAAGACGCAAGAGTTATATGATTCTTTTAAACTTGGCAATGTGATTAAGAATGGTGTGCAGGTGGCGATCGTAGGAAAGCCAAATGCTGGTAAGTCAACTTTGTTGAATGCTTTGTTAAACGAGAACAGGGCATTGGTGAGTGATATTCCAGGTACAACTAGAGATACAGTCGAAGAATACTTGAACATTCAAGGTGTTTTATATAAATTAATTGATACAGCTGGTATCAGATTGCAAACTGAGGATTCTATAGAGCAAATGGGTATTGAAAAGAGTAGGGAGAAGATTCAAGAAGCAGATATTGTCATTGCATTGTTTGATGCAAGCACGCATTCACCAGAACAAATTCAAAGCTGGCAAAATGAAATTGGTGTTTTAAAAGATAAATTAATTTTAGTAGGAAACAAAATAGATCTGGCATTGAATCAATCAATACAAGAATCACCAAATTTCAATGAGGTATTGTTTATTTCTGCTAAAGACAAAAAAAATATTACCGCATTAGAAAATGCTTTGAATCAGAAAGTAGTTGGTGATGCCTTAAATAAAGAAGGGACTATTGTAACGAATGCAAGACATGTCGCCTCTCTAAAAAAACTAATGCTTGCACTAAATGATGTAGAAACAGGATTGATTCAAAATGTAACAGGAGATTTATTGGCATTAGATATTCGTCAAGCACTTCATTACCTGGGCACAATTACAGGAGAAATCACCAATGAAGACCAATTAGACTTTATTTTCTCCAAGTTTTGTATTGGGAAATAGGATCGATTTATCCAATTACTTTAGCACATCCTAATTAGCAGGAAGTTTTATAGCTCAATGTCTTTGTAGTCATCTGCAAAGTGGATGATATTTCTAAAATATTCAAAATCACTTTTAGGGTGTGTTGTAGTTAGTACAACCACATCCATCCCTGCATTCTCTGCACAAGCAACGCCTTTAGGGGTGTCTTCAAAAACCAAACATTGTTTTACTGGAACAGCAAGTAATTCGGCACATTTTAAAAAGGTTTCAGGATGTGGTTTACTTTCCGAAACCATATCTCCACTAATAATTGCTTGTATTAAAGATCTTAAATTAAGATTATCCACCACAAAATCTATATTCAAATTATTTGCTGCCGAACCAATCCCCAATTTAATTTGATGTTGGTTGGCATGCGTTAATAGTTCATCTAGACCTTGGATTAATTTTAAATTAGGCAAAAAATCTAATCTGTATTTTGCTTCTTTTGCTTCGCTAATATTAATTCTTTCTTCTTTAGAATACTTACCAGGGAAAATACGTTCTAACATTTCCTCGCCCTTGCCGTAGCATTGATCTTTCATTTCTGATATAGATAATGTGCCGCCTAATGTTTGTATCACCCTGTGCCAAGCATTAACATGATAGGGCATGTCATCAATCATGGTGCCGTTTAAATCAAAAAGGAAAGCCTTATACTTTTCTGTATTTATTTTTAACATGCAACATTCAATTTAAAAAATTACATAGAACCACCTTCAACAAATTTTGCATCCACCGTGAGTTCTGAAAGTGTTTTTCCCCCTTTGATATTTGCAAGCATTTGAACGAAAGCTAATTTGCCTAATTCATAACCACTTGTTTCCACATAACTAATATTAGGGTGGTATAAGCTCGGAATAAAACCATTGCTAATACTTATCACTCCAATTTCATTGGGCACTTTGATATTAAGTGCTTGAATGGATTTCATCACACCAATTAAAATTTCATCTGTCATAGCAAAAACAGTGTCAAACTTTTGTGTTTTTTCAAAATGTTTTTTGAATGCAACTTCTGCTTCTGCAGAACTATTGGCATGGAGATAAGTGCAATGCGTTTTTGGCGCATATTTTTCCATGAATTGTTGAAATGCAAGCTTCCTTTTTTGACTAATGGACAATGCAGGGTCGCCAAATAAAGCAAGCACACGTTTAGCGCCCCTTTGTATAATATTTTCAGCAGCAATGATGGCGCATCTTTCATCTGCCATCCTTACTTTGGTATATTTATTTTCTTTAGGTACGATATCAAAAAATACCACTGGAATATCTCGCTCACTCATCTTCTCATATACATCTAAGTTTTGTGTATGTGCAGACAAACATGCAAAAACACCAGAGACTCTATTTTGCCTAAAGATTTTTAAGTTGTTTAATTCGTTTTCGGGATTGTTACTCGATTGAAGAATCATTAATGCATACCCATTCTTTCTGCTTTCTTCTTCAATAGCTGCTATAAAGCTGTCATAAAACAAATTCGCAATAGCTGGAACAATCACTCCGAATATCTTACTGCTCTGTGTTCTTAATTGAATCGCATAAGCGTTTGGTTCATAGTCTAAGCTATTTGCGAGTGCATGCACTTTCTCTTTAGTAGCTGTTGAAATATCTGGATGATCTTTCAATGCCCTTGAAACAGTAGAGATACTAAGTTGTAATTGTTGGGCCAATAATTTCAGGGTTGTATTCGTCATAACAAGCAATCTTTAGAAAGTTCAATTTAAGGAAAATTAACACAAATTTTTCCGCAAACGTTTGCAAAATTTACAAAAAAATCAATTATTTTATACTATCCCTCGTTAGTTATAAAATGGCCTCAAACAGCGGATAATCAATATATTATTGAATTTTAAGTGGTTTTAAGCCTACTTTTTGAGCAACAATGCTAACAATCGTTCTTCTCTTCTTTGAAAAGTTAAAAATTATTTAACAAAAAATTTGTTTGATATCAAAAAGATGTATTTTGTAACTGCTTATTAAACCAATAAACTGCCAATTATGAATTTTTCAAAAATTGTAAAGTCCTCTTTTGTAGGACTGTTTCTTGGCTTGCTTGCATTAAATGCACAAGCGCAGAACAAAACAGTTACAGGTAAGGTTTTAGATGCAAAAGATGGTTCTCCAATCGCAGCTGCATCTGTTGTTGCTAAAGGAACTACAACAGGCGCGAAAACAGCGGCTGATGGAACTTTTGCAATCACAGTACCTTCATCTGTAACAAAATTAGTTGTTTCAACTGTGGGCTATTCTTCTAAAGAAGTAGCTGCAGAAGGAAATGTAACTGTATCATTAAACCAAACTAGCGAACAATTAAATGAAGTTGTTGTAGTAGGTTATGGTACGCGTAAAGTAAAAGATGCGACTGGTGCGGTTGTTTCTTTGGGTGAGAAATCCTTCAACAAAGGGGTTATCTCTTCACCAGAGCAATTGTTACAAGGTCGTACTGCTGGTGTTAACGTAACATCTAACTCTGGTGAGCCAGGAGGTGCTGTTAACATTACTATTAGAGGTACTTCTTCTGTAAGAAGTAACAACAACCCATTATATGTGGTTGATGGTGTGCCTTTATATGGTGGTGGTACTGTTGGTAATGACAATTTATTTGGTTCTTCTTCTGCAAGAAACCCATTGTCTTTCATCAACCCTAATGACATCGAAAATATCTCTATCCTAAAAGATGCCTCTTCTGCGGCAATCTATGGTGCTAGAGGTGCGAATGGTGTTGTTTTGATTACTACTAAGTCTGGTAAAGGAAAACCAAGTTTAACTTTTAATGCTACTACATCTATCTCAACAACAGCAAATCGTTATGATTTAGCTAGTCCTCAAGAGTATATGTATGGTATCAAAAAAACTTTACAAGATGGAGGTTATGATTTTTCAGCTGTAGGCGGTAATGATAAAGGATTCAATACTGACTGGCAAGATCAAATCTTTAGAACTGCAATCTCTAATAGCTACAACTTGGCTTGGGGTTACTCTAATTCAAAATCTTCTTTGAAATTAAATGGTTCTTATGATAACCAAGAAGGTATTATTAAGACACAAGGTTTAAAACGTTACACTTTCGGTTTGAAATATTCAAATCAATTGACTTCTAAATTAAAATTAGATGTAACTGCAAACCAATCAATTGTTAAGAATAACTACGCACAGGTTTCTAATAACGCAGGTTATGAAGGATCATTAATCGGTGCCGCAATTTCTTTCAATCCAACAGCTCCTGTATACAATGCAGATGGTTCTTGGTATGATAACAAAGATGGTAACAGAAATCCTGTTGCTATCTTAGAAGGCTTTAATGATAAAGATACTTACAATAAATTATTAGCTAACGTATCTGTTTCTTATAAATTAACTGATAACTTGACTTATAAGGCGATCTTTGGAATGGAAAACTCAAATACAGAGCGTTTCACATTCGCAGATCCTCGTTTAAGTGATGCAGGTTTTAAAGGAAATGTAAATGTTAGAGGAAAAGAATATCAAAATACTCAAATTAATACAAATGGTAGAGCTGTGAAGCAATTAGCTGATCAAGCTTCAACTGTAATTGAGCATACATTGAATTATGATAAGACTTTTAAGAATGGAAATAGCTTACAAGCTTTAGCTGCCTTCTCTTATCAAAAATCAACTGATTATTATAGAGGTCAACAAAGATGGGGTAAGGGTATGACAGCTCCGTCTAGTGACTATAATGCTTATACTGGTGGATCTACACCAATATACGGTGATAGTACACAAGTTGAATTACAATCTTATTTCTCTCGTTTAAACTACACAATGAAAGATAAGTACATCTTATCAGCATTGGTGAGAGTGGATGGTTCTTCAAGATTCAGCTCTGGTAATAAATACGGTACTTTCCCTGCATTTGGATTCAAATGGAGAATGTTAGAAGAAAAGTTTGCTCAAAATACTTTGGGTAAAATCTTCTCTAATTTTGATGTTAGATTAAACTATGGTATTACAGGAAACCAAGAGTTCCCTGCTTACGCTTCTTTAGCTTTACAACAAGTTAACTTTAATGGTACTACTAACATCATTACTAACTCTAATCCTAATTTACGTTGGGAGCAAACTACAACATCAGGTGTTGGAGTAGACTTCTCTATGTTTAATGGAAGATTGTCTGGTACTGTTGATTATTTCAACAAGTCTACTGAAGATTTATTATTCTTGATCAGCTACCCTCAACCAGCAGCTTCTGCTGATCGCTGGGTTAACTTGCCAGGAAAAGTAAACAATACAGGTTGGGAATTTAGCTTAGATTACCAATTAGTTCGTCCAGCTTACAGAGGTGCATTTGGATGGGATGTAAGCTATAATATGTCTTTCTTAAAGAATAAAGTTGAAGGATTCGGTTCAACTGTAGTTAATACAGGTGAAGTGTCTGGTCAAGGTTTAACTGGTGCTTATGCACAAACAATCCGTGACGGATCACCTTTATTCACTTTCGTAATGCCTACTTTCCTAAGATTTGATGCTTTCGGAAATGGTGTTTACGCAAATGGTGCTAAGGATGAATTACAAGGATCTGCTTTGCCTACTTTCAACGCAGGTTTAACAAACAACTTCACATATAAGAAGTTAACTGCTAGTGTATTCTTTAACGCAGTAACTGGTTTCTATGTATATAATAACACTGCGAATGCTGTTTTATTAAAAGGTAGTTTGAAAAACGCTCGTAACGTAACAAGAGATGTTGTGTATTCAATTGAGAATTCAATTAACCCAGGTAACGTATCAACTCGTTTCTTAGAAAAAGGTGATTATATCCGTTTAGCTAATGCTAGTTTAAGTTATGCAATTGACGTGAAAAAAGGTTCATTCATCAAAGGTTTGAATTTGACATTGTCTGGTCAAAACTTAGCATTGTTTACGAACTACTCTGGATTAGATCCTGAAGTGAACGTTGACAAAGCTAGAGGTGGTGTACCTTCTCGTGGATTTGACTATACTGCAACTCCAAGAGCTAGAACATTTACTTTAGGTATCAATGCTCGTTTTTAATTTTTATAAATAAAATATAACATGAAAAATAATTTTATCAAACAAACAGCAATCTACACCGCTGCTATCGCAGTGAGTTTGGGTGCAGCTTCTTGTTCTAAATTAGATGAGAAAGTGTTTGGTTCAAAGTCTGTTGTCACTGCAAGTGCTGGCGGAGCTGCTACAGCTGATTTAAAATCAGTTTATGAAGCAACCAATGCTTTGATCGGACAAGGAAACTGGTATGCTTTACAAGAGCATTCAACAGACGAATTACTTGGACCAACTCGTGGTACTGACTGGGATGACTTTGGTACTTGGAGAAAAATCCATTTACATGCAGTAGATGGTGCACACAATCAATTATTCGATACTTGGAATGGTATCAATAGTGGTCTTTTTAAAGCGACTTTAGTTGCTGAAAAAGGAGCTGCTGCTGACCAACCTGCTGCAAAGTTTTTAAGAGCTTTCTTAGCAACTCAAGTAATGGACTTGTTCGGTCAAGTTCCTTACCGTGCTGCTTCTGATGGCCCAGATCAAATTCCTGCAGTAAAAACAAGATCAGAAGCTTTTGATTGGATCATGACTGATTTAGATGCTGCGATTGCTGCATTGCCATCATATGCTGCAAAAACTGATAGCCGTTTAGCAACTAAACAAGCAGCTCAATTTTTGAAAGCACGTTTAATGTTGAACAAGGCTGTTTACAAAGCAGATCCTAAAGCACCTACGACATTCACATTTGCAGCTGCAGATATGAATGCAGTAATTGCAGCAGTTGACGCGATCACAGCTAGCAATAAATTCTCTTTATCTGCTAACTATTGGGATAACTTTGTTTGGAACAATAACACATTATCAACTGAAATGATTTACTCAAGAGGTGGTGATGGTGCTACTCAACTAGGTGGTACAATTAACGTAAACTGGGCAACTGGTATGGGAACACACTACAACCAAACATTCTCTGGTTGGAATGGTTTCACTACTACTGCTGATTTTTACAATTCATTCCCTGAAGTAGATAAAAGAAGACAATCTGATATCGCAGACTACACTGAGTTAACTGGATTTAACGCTGGTTTCTTAGCTGGTCAACAATATAAATATGATAAAGGCGTGAAAGTAAAAGTTAAAGACCGTGCTCAGTCTGACTTAGTATTCACTCCTGATGTATCTTTATTTTTCTCTACAGAATCTAAAGGTATCAGAACTATGAAATATCCAATGGAGTATAAAGCTTCCGATAATTCATTTACTGGTAAGAATGACTATGTATTCTTCCGTTATGCTGATGCGTTACTGATGAAAGCAGAAGCGATTTTAAGAGGCGGTACTGCAACTGGCGGTGAAACTGCACTTTCTATCGTTAATAGCTTAAGAGCTCGTTCTGGTGCACCAGCATTAACTGCTGTTACTTTAAGTGATATCTTAGCTGAAAGAGGTCGTGAATTATACTTAGAAGCTGTTAGACGTCCAGATTTAATTCGTTTTGGAAAGTACAACGATCCAGTTAACGAAAGATCTGCTAAGTCTGATGGTTATAAAGTTGTTTACCCTATTCCTAACCAAGCAGTTTCTTCAAACCCTAATTTGAAGCAAAACTTCGGTTACTAGGATCTTACTTTTAAAAGTTTTCCTATTATAGAAAAGGCTGCCGTTTACGGCAGCCTTTTTGTTGTTAGGAGCTTTTGTAAAATTTAAACCTCCCCAGCAACAACTATTATGATTTTAGGCGGGCTGAAACGCCCGCCTTTTTGTATTTTTACGAATTACTACACGAACTTGTTTTATGCAAAAAATATACTTACTACTTATTGTTTCTTTTGTTTTCGGATCTTGTACTAAATCAAAGGATGGCCAGCTTTTTGAAAAAGTAGAGAATAGCGGTATTCAATTTACCAATACAGTGACAGACGAAAAAGATAATAATATTTTCAAGTACCGTAATTTTTACAACGGAGGTGGTGTAGGTATTGGTGACATTAACAATGATGGACTAGCAGATGTATTTTTTACTGCGAATCAAGGTGCAAATAAATTATTCTTAAACAAGGGCAATTTTAAATTTGAAGATATTTCTGAGAAGGCTGGTTTTTCAAAGAAAGAAGAATGGAGCACGGGTGTAACCATGGTGGATATCAATAATGATGGCTGGTTGGATATCTATGTAGCGAATGCAGGACATATGATGCAGGAAGACCTACGTAAGAATCAATTGTTCATTAATAACCATGATTTAACTTTTACAGATAGTGCAGAAGCATATGGTTTAGCAAATAATGGCTATACAACGCATGCTTCATTTTTTGATTATGATATGGATGGCGACCTGGATTGCTTCATGGTGAACAATAGTCCTATACCTGTAAACACTTTGAACTATGCCAATGCTCGAGATATAAGAGCAGAAAATTCTGATGTGGCCAATTTCTTGAAAGGAGGCGGTGATCATTTATATAAAAACGAAGGCGGCAAGTTCAAGGAAGTATCTGCAGAGGCAGGGATACATGGTACACTCATTAGTTTCGGATTGGGTGTAACTATTGGGGATGTTAACGGAGATGCATGGCCTGATGTTTATGTGTCAAATGATTTTTTTGAAAGAGATTATTTATACATCAATCAAAAAAACGGCACATTTAAAGATGAAATAGAAATCTACACAGAGCATAACAGCATTGCATCGATGGGGACGGATATGGCAGATGTCAACAACGATGGCTATCCAGATATTTTCACCACAGAGATGTTGCCTGATAATGATTTTAGATTAAAGACGACAAGCTCTTTTGACAATATTGATATTTATCGATTGAAAGTTGCGAGCGGATTTTACCATCAATTCATGCATAATGCGCTGCAGTTAAACAACAAGAATGGAAAGTATAAAGAAGTAGCACGCTTTTCTGGAGTAGAAGCAAGTGATTGGAGCTGGGGCGAAATGATTTTTGATGCAGACAATGATGGTTATAATGATATCTATGTAAGTAATGGTATTTACAGAGATCTAACTAATCAGGATTTTATTGACTTCTTTGCAAATACCATGATTCAAAAAATGGTTTTGTCTGGGAAGAAAGATGAAATCAGTAGTATTATTGAAAAAATGAGCAGCCAACCAATTCCTAATAAAATGTTTAGGAATAATGGCGACCTAACATTTAAAGACATGGGTAAGGATTGGGGCTTGGATATCCCAAGTTTTTCCAATGGTGCTGCATACGGAGATTTAGACAATGATGGAGATTTGGATATGGTTGTGAATAATAACAACATGCCAAGCTTTGTATTTAAAAATAAGAGTAGAGAGAAAAACAAAAATGGGTATGTAGGATTTAAGTTAAAAGGATTGCCGCAGAATGTGAATGCAGTTGGTACAAAAATCAACGTGTATGTACAAGGGCAAGTTTTAAGCAAGGAACTTATACCAGCGAGAGGATTCCAATCATCTGTGGATTATAAACAAATTTTTGGTCTAGGCAAGTTTACGAAAGTTGATTCAGTTCAAGTGATTTGGCCAAACCTAACTCAAAGTATTTTAAACATACAAAAGTTGGATACGGTTTACACAATTGATCAAGCAAAACAAATTGCAAGGCCATTTGTACTAGTGCAAGAAAAAGTAGCGCCATTGTTTGAAGAAGTAAAAGCGAATTTTGAAAAACATACAGAGGATGACCATGTTGATTTTTATGCAGAAAGAATTATTCCAAGAATTTTATCACAAGAGGGGCCTAAAGCAGCTTCTGCAGATTTAAATGGAGATGGACTAGCTGATTTGTTTATTGGTGGCGCGAACAATAAAGGAAGCCAAATTTACCTGCAAACAAGTAAGGGTGATTTTAGTCCAAAGCCACAAGCTGCATTCAAGGCATTTGAAACTTATGAAGATGTTGCTTCTGTGTTCTTTGATGCGGATAAGGATGGTGACATGGACTTATTAGTAGGTTCAGGCGGAAACAATCGATTATCAACAAGAGGAGAATTGAATCATAGGCTATTTATAAATGATGGGAAAGCTAATTTCACGCATAGCGCTGATGCATTCCCAGTATTTGAATACAATACTGGCGTAATGGTGCCATTGGATTATGATTTGGATGGCGACCTTGATGTTTTTGTTGGTGCACGAAATACGCCATTAAAATACGGTGTAACGCCATTAAGTGCTTTGTATCAAAACAATGGAGCAGGAAAGTTCAAAGAGGTGACTTCGACAATCGCCCCTGATTTTGCAAAATTAGGGATGGTTACAAGTGCAGTATGGGGTGATTTAAATAAATCTGGGAAAGCTTCTTTGGTTGTGGTTGGTGAATACATGTACCCGATCATTTATGCTTTTGAAAAAGGTAAAATGGTAGAACAGGCTTCGAATTTAAAAGACTTGCATGGCTGGTGGCAGTCGATTCATATGGCAGACATTGATGGAGATGGCTTTCAGGATTTAATCATGGGTAATATGGGCGAAAATGGCTATTTAAAACCAACTGCAAACGCTCCAGTAAAATTATGGATCAATGATTTTGATGGGAATGAAAGCATCGATAAAATTTTAACTAGAACTGTGAATGGCAAAGACGTTCCAGTTTTCCTAAAAGGAGAAATGCAGGAGCAGATTCCATTATTAAAAAAAGAAAATTTGAATTACGAGATATATGCTAAAAAATCCTTCCAAGAATTATTCAAAAAAGAATTGGTAGAAAAAGCGACTATGAAATTATACAACTACACTAGTTCAGTGATTGCTTGGGGTAAGGGCCGTGGTCAGTTTGAAGTTCAAAGATTGCCAAACGAAGTTCAATTCTCCTCTTTAAATGCAATGGTAAGTACAGACCTTAATGCAGATGGGAAAACTGATTTAGTGATGGGTGGCAATCAATTTGGATTTTTGCCTCAATTTGGTCGCTTAGATGCAAATTATGGTTTAGCATTAATCAATAAAGGGAAAAGAAAACTTGAAGTACTAGAGGACAAGCAGTCTGGCCTAGCAATCACAGGTCAGGTGCGAGATATGGTATTGTTTCAACAGGGCACAACGAAGAAGGTGTTATTTATAAGAAACAATCATGTTCCGGTATTCATGAAATTAAAATAAACTTATGTTGTTTAAGTATATCAATAGTTGTAAGAAATTTGCATCCATTTTTGCATCTGGAACAATTCTCCTTGCTTGTAATCAATCAGCAAAGGAGATGCCCTTATTTGAAGCATTAACTTCAGAACAAACGGGCATTCAATTTGAAAATAAATTACATCCGAACGAGCAGTTTAATATGTTTCATTATATGTATTATTATAATGGTGCAGGAGTAGCGACGGGAGACTTTAATAATGATGGAAAGGCGGATATCTTTTTTGCATCAAACGAGGGCGACAATCAATTGTATTTAAACAAAGGAAATTTAAAGTTCGAAGAGGTAAGCAAGCAGGCTCAAATACCGCAGGACAGCGCATGGAATACGGGTGTATCTGTGGTAGACATCAATAATGACGGGTTGTTGGATATTTATATCTGTAGGTTAGGGAACTTCGAAAAATTTGTTTCAAAAAATCAACTACTTATTTGTCAAGGTATAGAAAATGGCATTCCAAAATACAAAGAAGCAGCAGCTAAATATGGGTTAGATTTTTCTGGCTTTAGTACACAAGCGAGTTTCTTTGATTACGACCAAGATGGCGACCTAGATGTATTTTTATTGAATCATTCAGTACATCAAAATGGCACATTTGCCCCAAGAACAAGTTTTATGGGCACATTCGATCCACTTTCTGGGGATCGTATTTTCGCTAACAACAATGGTCATTTTGAAGATGTAACCAAGGCGTCTAAAATTAATAGTACGGCTATTAGTTATGGCTTAGGGGTGGTAATGAGTGATATTAATTTAGACGGATGGGTAGATATTTATGCGGGCAATGATTTTCATGAAAATGACTACTTGTATATCAATCAAAAAGACGGCAGTTTTAAGGACGAGCAAAAAGAAAGATTGATGCATACTAGCCAGTATTCGATGGGTGTTGATGCTGCAGATTTAAACAACGATGGTTTTCCAGAGATTGTCTCAATGGACATGTTGCCAAAGGATCCTTATATTTTAAAAAGGTCCTTAGGAGAGGATGATTATGATATTTACCAGTATAAAATATCTGTAGGTTATGACTACCAGTTTACGCGCAATAATTTACAATGGAATCGTCGCAATGGAAAGTTTAGTGAAGTGGGTATGTATTCAGGAATGTTTGCTACAGACTGGTCGTGGGCAACCTTGTTAATGGACTTTGACAATGATGGGTATAAGGATATTTTTATAGCCAATGGAATTCCAAAGAGGATGAATGATATGGATTACGTGAATTACGTATCCAATCAAGAAATTCAAGAAAAAATTAGGGATAATAAAATGGGGGAAAAGGATATGGCCTTGATAGATCGTTTCCCTGAAATTAAGATACCCAACCAATTCTTTTTAAATAAAAAAGGGTTGTCTTTTGATGACAAAGAAAAGGCGATCATCAACAATCCATCTTCCTATTCTAATGGTGCTGCTTATGCGGACTTTGACAATGATGGCGATTTAGATTTGGTGGTGAACAATGTTAATGACAAGTCATTTATTTATGAGAACAAAACCAATACGGATACAACAGCCCATGCTGTTTCAGTAACATTAAAAGGTGCAGCAGAGAATATCAATGCGATTGGCGCCAAATTAGTTTTGTTCACGCCGGGCGAAATTAGGACCTATGAAAAATTTCCTGTAAAAGGTTTTTTATCAAGTATGGAAATTCCAATGTCTATTGGGTTGAAAAATACTAAAGTAGATTCTGCATTTTTAATTTGGCCTGACAATAGTTTTCAAAAACTCCAACCGGCTGATTTCAAGAAAAAACAACTTGCATTTGCTTATCAAATTGGGTTGCCAAAGTTTGATTACAATTTAATCAATCAACATTGGCCTCAAACTACCAAACAAGTAGTAGATATTACGGTAAGTGCCGGTTTAAAATTCAAGCATCAAGAAAATATCTTCCAAGAGTTTAATAGAGAGCAATTAATCCCTCAGATGAATTCTACAGAAGGCCCTGCATTATCGGTAGGTGATGTCAATAAAGATGGAATAGAAGACATTTTTATTGGAGGAGCTAGAGGATTCAGTGCCGCATTGTATTATCAACAACCTAATGGCAAGTTTATTTTATCTAAACAAGAAGCATTTAGATTAGATAGTAACTATGAAGATGTCACTTCTGTAATTGTTGATGTAAATAAGGATGGACTAAAAGACATTGTTGTTGGCTCAGGAGGAAACGAATATTTTGGCAAAGACAAGCATATGATGCCAAGGGTTTATTTAAATAGTGCGAGTGGCCAATTCAGTGTTCTTTCTAATGCGATTCCAATTTACAATCAAAGTTCATCCATCATTGCACGTGATTTTAACCAAGACGGCGCAGTAGATTTATTGATCACAAGTAGGGTTACTGCGATGGATTATGGAGCGCCAACCAGTAGTTATTTATTATACAATACAGGCGACGGACATTTCAAAGACGTAACATCGACAATTGCGCCCGATTTAGTAGGGATTGGATTGATAACCAGTGCGGCAGAAATAGATATCGATAAAGACGGTATATCAGAAATTTTATTGACACATCAATGGGGCGGCATTGATGTATTATATCCATCTGCAAAAAAATGGTCTAAATCAACTGTTACTAATTTGCCAGGTTGGTGGAATTTTATAACGCCTATAGATATTGATTTAGACGGCGATATGGATTTTATTGCTGGAAACCTAGGATTAAATACAAGGTTAAAGGCGACAGAAAAAGAACCCATTACAATGTATTACAATGACTTTGATGACAATGGTAAGTTTGAACAAATTATCACATTTTATTTACAAGGAAAGGAAATACCATTTGCAAATAAGGATGAGATTCAAAGACAGATACCTAAGATAAAGAAGTCATTCTTGTATGCAGAGGATTTTGCAAAAGCAAACTTGTATGACATCTTCACAAAGGAAAAATTAAAAGCGGCTAAAATTGCAAAAGCTTATCACTTTGCAAATACTTTGTTCATCAATAACGGGAAAGGTGAATATACTTCAAAAGTATTACCATGGGAAGCGCAGATCACAGCCTATAAAACAGCTGTAACTGTGGATGCAAATGGAGACAAATGGCCAGACATTTTAATGATGGGTAATTTTTATGATAACAATGTCCAAATGGGCAGGTATGACGCTGACTACGGAACTTTATTGATCAATAACGGAAAACAAGAATTTAAGGCCACGCCAATGAATGGATTAAGTATCAAAGGTCAGGTAAGACAGATTGCACCTATACAAGTGAATAAAAAATTAGGGTATGTTTTAGGCATGAATTCTGATAGCTTAAGACTCATTCAATTTAAAAATTAAACAGGCTTAATACTTCAGCAAACTAAAAAATTGGGTAATTGATTGTTGATTTCCATTTGCTAGAATCCTTTTCTAATAACCTATTAGTGTTATAGATTATAAATGGAATTGCGGGAGATGTTTTTTGCTTATCATTTATGTAAAGCTTTGTAGCTTCAAAAGCTTCATAGACTTTTGCTTGGTCACCTTGAACCTCAACAGAAAGCAAGTTTCCTAAAACCATTTTTTTGATTTTAAAATCACCAATTACGGGTATATCTTTTTCTAATGGAATTGCTACCTGCGTGTATACCTCTCTCTCGTCTAATCTTGTAATATTTACCATTGGTGCACCCTTTGCTTTGCCATTTTGAGAAACAATATAACGCTCCAGTTGATTGACCATCTGATAAATCTGGGCAACAGCTGGTGTATCATTCAATGTTTGGTCCATGGTGATTAAACTTGAGTCTTTCACCTTCGTTTCAACAATATCAAACCCATAAATCCCCTTGCTATAATTGTAATAATTTTTTGCCGCTTCTAAAACATGGTCTAATTTATTTTGTATTCTTTTTGCAAAAATAAAATATTGAACCCTTGCAATAGGCGACCATTGGCGATTGTCCATACTTGTCTCAAAACCAATTATAGAATTTTTTTGCTCTCCATTGGTTACAGAGAATTCAACTGGTACTTGAATCTGATCTACAGTCAACTCTGTTTGGATCGTAGCCACTAAACTGCCTAAAACCTTAATTTCTATATCTTTTGGCATCCATTCAGACCATTTTTCAGTTTGCATGATTCCTCTTGTGACACTTGCCGAAGGAAAGTAGACCATCTGCTTACCCTTGATAACAATTTGATTAGGAATTAATAGATACACTGCAGTTAGGGCAAAAATCATAAGGACTGCCAATGAAAGTATTAATTTACGCATGATTTGGGTTGTTTGAGGGGCTGAAATTACTAAAATTCTATCCTTCATGTGTGTTCAATTTTAATAAAAATGGTTAATTTAGGGTATTGAAAAAGATTGGCGCTATATTATTCTTGGGCATTTTGCTTTTTAACGGATTCGGATACCGATTGGTATCGAATTACTTTGACCAAAAAGCGTCCGATCAATTAGTGGAATTAATTGAAGAAAATGATTACGATGAAGCTTCATTGGTGGTCATTAAAACGCCCATAAATCTTCCTTACTATGCAAATAATCCTCAATTCGAAAGAGTAGATGGTGAAATTGTTATCAAAGGTATTGTTTACCAATATGTTCAAAGAAGAATCTTTAACGATAGCCTTGAATTAAAAGTGATTCCTAACCATGATCGTTTGCACATTAAAAATGCAAGAGAAGATTTTTATAAATTAGCACAAGACCTTTCTAATACAGGAGCTGATAAAAAATCAAGCCCAATCGGAAAATCAATGGCAAAGTTTATCAGCTTTGATTATATTGAACAAAATAATAGCTGGCATCTAGTTCCAGCAAATTCGGCGAATGTAACGACTGGTTATCGTTACGATACGCGTTTAATAAGCAATTATTTAACAGTACAAGGCCCGCCTCCAAAAATAATTGCTTAATAATTGCACCATGCAATAGGTTATGCGAAGCATAACAGCAGCTTGCTATATTTTTAATTCGCAGCTGCATTCTTTATTTTATATTTTACTTTTTCAATTGAATTCAATGAATAAATTATTTGCTGTCTTGCTACTTGCAATGACAATGCTAGCTTGTACACAATCTAACGACTATAAAAAAATTACCTCTAACCCTGATCTATACGCCTATACAGTCCATGAATTGAATCAGGTGGTGATGGGTAATAATTTTAGCCCCATTGTTGCTTCTAGAAACTATGCTTACGCAGCGATAGCTGGGTACGAAGTGGTTGCAGCAGGAGCGCCAGCCGAGTATCAAAGTTTAGCTGGTCAGCTAAAAGGGTTGTCTTCTATTCCACAGCCTAAAGATACCGCAAATATTGATTTTCCTTATGCTGCTTTAGTAGCTTACGCTACAGTTGGTCAAGCGGTTACTTTCCCGGAAGGTAGTATGCAAGATTATACAGATAGTTTAAGAAAATTAGTGAAGTCAAATGGAATGTCAAGTAAAATGGTCAATGCTTCAGAAGCTTATGCGAAAGAAGTTAGTAGCACAATTATTGCATGGAGTAAGAAAGATAATTACGCACAAACAAGAAGTGCTGAAAGGTACACTGTAAAAGATTCTCCAGGTCGTTGGGTTCCAACACCACCATTGTATGCATCTGCTGCAGAGCCACATTGGGCTGAAATTAGACCTATGGCTATTGACAGTGCTAGTCAGTTTAGACCTTTACCTCCACCCGCATTTAATGTAACAGATAAAAATAGTGAATATTATAAACATTTAATGATGGTGAAAAATGCAGGTGATAGTTTGACCGAAGAGCAAAAGCATATTGCTAATTTCTGGGATGACAATCCTTTCAAAGTAAATGTAACAGGCCATGCTATGTTTAGTACGAAAAAATTTTCACCTCCAGGACATTGGATGAGTATTGTAGGTATTGCGAATAAAACAGCGAAAAAAGATTTTAATACAGCAGTGTATGCTTATGCAAAAACGGCTATTGCTTTATTTGATGCATTCATCCACACATGGGATGCAAAATATACGTACAAAACAGTCCGTCCAGAAACAGTGATTAATAAATACATTGATCCCAATTGGAGACCTTTATTGCAAACACCGGCATTCCCAGAATATACCTGTGGTCATTCCACTATTTCTTCTGCAGCAGCAGAAGCTTTGACAAGTGTATACGGGGATAATTTCTCCTATACAGATTCTACCGAATTAGAATTTGGAATTGAAAACAGAAGCTTTAAATCGTTTAGGCATGCAGCAGAAGAAAACAACTGGGCACGTTTTTACGGAGGTATCCATTACCACAATTCTTGTATCACTAGTACAGAAAAAGGACAGGCTTTAGGAAGCTATATCGTTTCCAAATTAAAAATGAAAAAATAAGTTTTTTCATTTTTAATTTTATTTCAGTCAATCCTCATAAAGGTTGTCATTGCTGTGTATTGCAGTTACATTCCACACAAATGCCTGCAAAATGATACAGTATTAGTTTACAGTTATTTTAATTTAGACAAACAAATGAAAAAATCAATCTTCATAATGGTATTAATTTGCCTTGGCTTTATCAATCAATCAGCTGCACAAGGTTGTGTAGCAATCAGAACTGTTGGCGGACTTTGTACAATGGAACATGCAGGAATGCATCAAGAAGACAGTTCAAAATGGACTTTGAATATCAATTACAGGTATTTTAAATCTTATAAACATTTTAGTGGGAGGGATGAACAAAAGCATAGAGTAGAAGAAGGATCAGAAGTAATCAACTATATGAGTGCAATGGATTTTGCATTGACAAGAACATTGAATGAAAAATGGATGGTTGGGGTTAGTATTCCATTGGTGAATTATGATCGTACTTCTAAATACGAGCATCTAGGTAATTCAAGTCCTTATCGTTTTGCAACTGCAGCGAGAGGCTTAGGCGATATTCGTCTTACAGCCTATAGGTGGTTGATTGCCCCTGATGCGAATATAAAAGGTAATTTAATGGGAGGAATAGGAGTTAAATTGCCTACTGGTAATTTTAAAGCGCAGGATGAATTTCAATTTTCTCCAACTGCAAAGCGAATCGGTTATGTGGATCAGTCTATACAGCCGGGCGATGGTGGCTTGGGTGTTTCAGTTGAATTAAGTGGGTTTAGACAAATCAATACCAATTGGAGTGCCTATGCAAATGCGTTTTATTTATTAAATCCAAGAGATAATAATGGGGTCAGCACTGCAAGAGGAGGAACGCCAACTGCGGCTGCCATTAAGTATACATCCAATGTAATGAGTGTAGCGGATCAGTATATGCTAAGATCTGGTTTGAATTATAGCAAACAAGCTTGGGCTTATTCATTAGGATTAAGGTATGAATGCATTCCTACTTATGACTTAATAGGAAAAAGTACAGGATTCAGAAGGCCTGGAAATATATTATCTGCTGAACCTGGAATTACTTATATGTACAAAAAGTATAACTTCTTTTTGTATACACCTGTTGCTTTAAGACGTGAAAGACCTCAAAGCTATGCAGATATTTTAAGAACAAATGATACAGGGGTATTTGCAAGAGGAGACGCTGCATTTGCTGATTACAGTATTAATATTGGAATGAGCTTTAAGTTTTAATCGATGACTTCCAAAATGGCAAACTGATATCCTCCTAATACGAAATATTCATTGTCATTTCCAACATGATGTGTAAGGCCAGTCCAATGATCTTTTAATTGCGCAGGCCTTATGCCATGTTCTTTAAATGCAAACCAAGTAACAAAGGACGCTGTGTGTTTGTAATTAAATAAACAGAAAAGCTTTTTATTTTCGTAAGAGCGGATCAGCCCAGCCACATGAATATTATGCGGGGTCATCCAGGTTACATTTTTCAAATCACTCACTATTGGCAAACTTTTTCGAATCTGAATCAATTGCTTTGTTTCATTAAATATTCGTGCTTCTATGGTTCCTTTCTGATGTCTTTGCTCATTTTTATTCCAATCTATAATCGGACGGTGCATCCATCTGTTGTCGTAGCTTTTACCAGGGTCGTTTAAATAGCTATAGTCATTTGTATAAGCCATTTCGTCTCCATAATACAGCATAGGGATACCCCCCATGAACATAGCATGTGCTTGCATCAAAGTAATTTTTCTTAATGCATTTTCAATTTCATCCGCATGATTCCATGCCACCGATTTTTCTAAACCGCAAAGCGAAGCTAATGACCCACTAATTCGGGCATCATTTGTTTTTGGATTAACGGAGAATAAAGCGCCGGCAGCAACAGACCCTTCATGACTCCCAGAAAAATAATTTTTCAAATAAGTGCGATGGTGGTATGGATTGAATCCAACTCTAGCGATCATTTCATCGTCATATCCTAATCCAATATCGTCGTGGCATCTTGTGTAAGAAATCCAAGTACAGCCAAAAGGTTTTTGTAAAATATCATGTTGTGCAGTAAGCATGATTCTAGTGTCACCTGTAGCAAGTGCATCCCATTGTAAGGCCATCTGTGTTGCATTGTAAGCAACATCACATTCGTTGGCAGTATAGTTGTCTGTTCCAAAATACTTAATGATTTCTTTTGGAGCAACAATCGCTTCTCCTAATAATGCCATGCCAGGGCTAGCAACTAGGGTACATTGTTTGATCAATCTTAGAAGGGTATGTGCTTTTGGTAAATTTTGACAACTAGTACCCAGTTCTTTCCAAATAAAGGCAGGCGCATCAATGCGTAAGATGTCTACACCTAAGTTGCCATAAAATAAAATAGTATCCATCATTGCTACAAGCACTGCTGGATTGCTATAATTTAAATCCCATTGATAATGATGAAATACGGTCATCACCCATTTGTCACATTCGGGCACATAGGTAAAACTGCCAGGAGAAGACTCTGGGAATATCTCAGGCATCGTTTGGTCTAATTGATCTGGAATGCCTCGATGATCGTAGAAATAGAAAAAGTCTTGATAGTATGGATCGCCCGCTTTTGCTTTCTGCGCCCATTCGTGATGATAAGAAGTGTGGTTTAAAACAATGTCTAACATTAAATACATGTCTGATGTATTCATGTCTACAATCAAATTTTGTAAATCTTGTAATGTTCCAAAACGACTCGCTACTTTTCTAAAATCTGAAACTGCGTAGCCACCATCACTTTCTCCCTCCGGACTTTCAAAGATGGGCATTAGGTGTAAAAAATTTACCCCAAGCTCTTTAAAGTAATCTAGTCTTTGTTGAAGTCCTTTTATGTTTTCACTGAAACGATCTACATATAAACTCATGCCAGTGATTTCATTGCTCAAATACCAATGACCGAGCTTCGCCTTTTTATCATCTTTCTTTAATAAAGTAGTTGATCTTTCTTTGTACTGTTGTATCAAAGTAGATAATAATCCTTCGAATGCTTCATTTCTTCTAGGATGCCAAGCATATACCTCGTCAAATAATTGCTCAATAGCATCTATATGTTCAAAAAATCTTTGACTAAAATCCTTGTCTTTTTTCTTTGTGTCAATTTTGTATTTCGATAGTAAGTCAGTACCAAATTGATGTAATGGAGTCAGGTTCACAGTGCACTTGCTATTTAGGAATTGAAAATAGAATTATTTAAATGTTTAAAGGCTTCCATAGCGCCCATGTATTCACAGGTTCTTGCGCCTGCTTTATTTGCATTCGCAATGATATTGCGCCAGCTTTCAATAGACAGATTTGGTAAGTCAGATGCCTTTGTATCTAGTAATTGATATAATACGGCACCAACAAAAGCATCACCTGCTCCAGTCGCATCCACAGGTGTAATCGGTATACTTGCAATGATTTCGGTACCATGACTCGTAGACAGCAAAGTGCCTTCCTTACCTAAAGTAATCGCAAATATTGCGTTTGTTTTAGCGCCTAATGCTGCAGCAGCAGCTTGAACTGTATCAAGCCCTGTAATTAACATCGCTTCTTCGTCGCTCAATTTAAAAAAGTCACAGGTTTGAATAAAATGCCAAGATTGTTTTACAAAATCATTTGTATTATTTGGGAATAATAAATGTCTATAGTTAGGGTCAAAGCTGATTAATGCACCAGCTGCTTTCGCCTTATTCAATAAATCGATATAAGTAGATTGCAATGGGCCAGGTAAAAAACCAGTTGCAGAACCAAAATGAACAATACCGTATTCACTTAAATTCAATGAAGCTAAATCTGACACAGAAAGTTGTCCATCCGCTCCTCTATTAAAATAAAAATCTCTTTCACCATCTTCCATCAAAGACACAAAAGCGAAAGTGGTGAATGAATTTGGGTCTTGAATCACCCATTTTGTAGACACGCCCATCTCGTTCAACAAGTCTAGTAAATGTTGCCCAAAAGGGTCTTTACCCACTTTCGCCGCCATGTCTACTTCGCCGCCAAGTGCAGCAATTGCCGCAGCAACATTCGCTGGCGCACCGCCTGCTTTTTTTAAAAAATTTTGACCATCCGCCAATCTGCTACCTCTATCCGTACAGATCATATCTATCAAGGCCTCTCCTATACACAATACTTTCATATCCATTTTTTTAATTCTTAGAATGCTTTAATGTCCGCCACCTATTGGCATTGATTCGTCAGTTTGTTTCTTTCCTGCATTTTGAATCAACAAAGTTGCAATTGCTGCAAGTGCTAACAACACACCCGCAAAACTAATTGCCTTGCCTGGATCATTGTTCAGGTAGTTTTTCAATATATATCCAAAGGTGGTTGTTTGAATTAACATAGGAATTACAATCATCATATTAATAATCCCCATGTAAACACCATATCTTTCTTTTGGAATTTTATCTACCACTAATAAGTAAGGAATACCCATCATACTTGCCCATGCAATACCAAATCCAGCCATCGGTACAAATAATAAATATTTATCCGTGATATGCGGGAAAACTAATAAGCCAACAGCCGCCATGATTAAACAAATTACATGAATCATTTTTGGGCTTATTTTTTTCGCCAACCAAAGTAAAAAGAAAGCAGATATGAAAGTGATAATATTATACCAGCCATTCACTAAGCCTGACCAGCCTACTGCTTCATCATATGAAGGGTTATTTTTATAAACCGTTGTGTTCCATACAGATTGTGCAATACTCTTAGAGGCGTTTTGCCAATAACAAAACAATGCATACCATTGAAATAAATACACCAATGCCAACTGCCACATCACTTTAGGCATATCGCCAATTGCAGAAGCAATTTCTTTAAAGGGTGTAAGTATATTAATTTTTTCTGCTTTTAAAACTGCTAGTTCTTCTTCTGTTGGCGGGATCTCTGGTGTTTTATAAACAGACCATCCAACGGTAAGGATGGAACAGATACTTCCCAGAAAGAAAGAAGCATATACCCAATAAGGCAAGCTGCCATAAGTTCCATGAATTTGTTTCTGAAATACAAACAAAGAGATATTAACCAAAGTAATTCCCAAACCTGTAAAAAAACTTTGTGTTAAAAAACCTGTTGCATGTTGTTCGCTTGGCAACTTATCAGCGATGAATGCGCGATAAGGTTCCATTGCAGTATTGTTCGCAGCATCTAATACCCATAATAAACCAACAGCCATCCATAAAGCACTACTAAAAGGATATAAGAGTAAACAAATGCTACAAAGTAAAGCGCCAATTAAAAAATAGGGTTTACGTCTTCCAAATTTTGGTGACCAAGTTTTATCACTCATTGCACCAATGATTGGTTGAATTAACAAGCCGGTCATTGGACCTGCCAAGTTGAGCATCGGTATCTGGTCGGGGCTCGCCCCAAGCATATCATAAATTGGGTTTACTGCAGATTGTTGCAATCCAAAACTATATTGAATTCCAAAAAAGCCAACATTCATGTTGATGATCTGCGAAAAGGATAACCTTGGTTTAAAAGACATAGTATAATGTTTAAGCAATGCGTTCTCTAAATATAGTGATTTTGTCATTTTACCTAAATATTGTGCAAGCTTAATTGGGCATTTTGTTCCATTTTTTTCAGTGCAAACCTTTGCGCTTTGTATCTTTGCGCTCAATCTGTACTTTTACATATGTCTATTCCTATCCAATACATAAAATCTCAGGTCATTCAAGGACTCAGGTACCACTTTATTAAACAGTCCGAAATTAAAGGACTCATGATTTTTGTGAATGCCTACGCCATCATTACGGCGGTTTTATTATTTTATAAAAAAATCAGACCAGAGCTTTTTTTATTGGGATCTCTATTATGGATCGTGTTAATGGTCATTTTTTGGTATCTATTGCCTTGGTTGTTTTACCGAAGAACAGCCATGTTCAAACAGAAATGGATTTTTAGTTTTAATGAAAGTAGCGCAAGCCTAGAATCGGAGACTGGAAGGGCAGAGTGGAGATGGGACGAAGTGACTCGATTTTTTGAAAGTCCCTTGTATTTTCATATCTATTTTGCACCAAAATCTTTTTTCATCCTTCCAAAGGAGCATTTTAGCTACGAGGATCAGCATTTAATTAGGGGATTCTTTAAAATTAATTAGCAATTGTTAGTATTTTAGGCCATTTCGGGGCATTTAAGGGGTCAAAAAAGGGGATTTTACACTTGATTATAAAATGTGAATACAAAAAGGCAAATAAACTATTGGTATTTTAACAAAAAGTATATTTTTGCCGCGTAAACAAAAACTTTTTACAATGTCAGACATCGCAACTAGAGTTAAAAAAATTATCGTTGACAAATTAGGTGTTGATGAAGCAGAAGTTACAAACGAGGCTTCATTTACAAATGATTTGGGCGCGGATTCATTAGACACAGTGGAATTGATCATGGAATTCGAAAAAGAGTTCAATATTTCTATTCCAGACGAACAAGCAGAAACTATTACGACTGTTGGTCAAGCTGTTGCTTATTTAGAAGAGCACGCAAAATAATAAATACTATTATTTTATAAGCTGAACCTTCGGCATATTTAATCCGCCTTTTTGAGCCTTGCTTTAAAGGCGGATTCTTATTTTAAAACATTTTACATGCAAGCTAGACGTATTGTAGTTACAGGAATCGGTGCCCTAACTCCTATAGGGAATAATGTAGAAACTTATTGGAACAATTTAATCAATGGAGTTTCTGGTGCAGACATGATTACGCAATTTGATGCGTCTAAGTTTAAAACAAGGTTTGCATGTGAGATCAAGGGCTTTGATCCAACAGAATTCATGGATCGTAAAGAAGCTAGAAAGTTGGATCGTTTTGCACAGATCGCATTAGTAGCAAGCGACCAGGCTGTATTGGATGCAGGTATTACAAAAGAAAATGTAGACCACGATAGAGTAGGTGTTATTTTCGCAAGTGGTATCGGTGGGTTGACCACGTTTACAGAAGAGGTAACCAATTTCGTTCATGGAGATGGTACACCAAGATTTAATCCTTTTTTTATTCCAAAAATGATTTTGGACATTGCTGCTGGGCAAATTTCTATGAAGCATGGCTTTAGAGGACCAAACTATGCAGTAGTAAGTGCTTGTGCTTCTAGTACAAATGCAATTATTTCTGCCATGGATACTTTAAAATTAGGCAAGGCAGATATTATTATTACGGGTGGATCAGAAGCGGTAATTGGAGTTGCTGGTATGGGTGGATTCAATGCGATGAAAGCAATGAGTGAGCGTAATGATGATCCAAAAACTGCGAGTCGTCCTTATGATAAAGACCGCGATGGTTTTATCATGGGTGAGGCAAGTGGTGTTTTAGTTTTAGAAGAATTAGAGCATGCGATTCGTCGTGGAGCAAAAATATATTGTGAAGTAGTAGGCGGAGGTGCAACAGCAGATGCTTATCATTTAACAGCACCACATCCAGAAGGATTAGGTGCAAAAAATGTAATGCAAGCCGCATTAAGAGATGCGGGCATGCAAGCAAATGAAATTGATTATATCAATACACATGGTACTTCTACCCCATTGGGTGATATTGCAGAAGCAAAAGCAATCACCGAAGTGTTTGGAGAGCATGCGTATAATTTAAATATTAGCTCAACTAAGTCAATGACAGGTCATTGCTTGGGTGCAGCAGGTGTGATAGAGGCAATCGCTTGTATTCAAACTGTAATACATGATATTATTCCACCAACAATCAATCACTTTACGGACGATCCAGATTTAGATCCAGGTTTGAATTTCACTTTCAACAAGGCAGAAAAACGCGTGGTGAATGCCGCTTTGAGTAACACATTTGGATTTGGTGGACACAATGCTTGTGTGATTGTTAAGAAGTACAAAGCTTAACAAAACTCAAAGTGAAACACTTATACCATTTTATTTTTTCTTTCAGAAAATCTGAATTTGAAAAAAGTGTTTACAATCTTATTGGGTATCACACCTCAAAAATGGTGTTATTTCATACAGCACTAAATCATCGATCTGTCAAAGACAATCCAGCCGAGAACAATGAAAGGATGGAGTTCTTAGGGGATGCGATTATTGGTTCTGTTGTAGCAGAATATCTTTTTAAAAAATACCCCTATAAAGGCGAAGGTTTTTTAACAGAGATGCGTAGCAAGATGGTGAATAGGCAACAATTGAATCATATAGCAATTCAAATGGGCTTAAAAAAATTGACACAATTTAATAAATTAGACGGCGGATTAAAGAGCAGTCAAATTTTTGGTAATACGCTGGAAGCCTTGGTAGGCGCTATTTACCTTGACAAGCAATATGATTTTACAAAAAAATGGATCATCGAAAAAATGATTCAACCTTATTTGTTCATGGATGAATTAGAACAAATAGATATCAATATCAAAAATAAAATTATCGGGTGGGCTTTGAAACAAGGAAAGCAAATTGATTTTGTTTTAGCCGACGAAAAATTAGAAGGTCGCAGAAGATTATTCACCATCGATGTGGTGATTGATGGTGAAACCATTACTTCTCAAAAAGGATTTACTAAAAAAGACGCCAGTCAAATTGCTGCTCAAAAAGCAATTGAAATTTTACAGATTACCTAATAATCCAGTTGAGCCATTCTGCTAGTAATTGAGCTAGTTATTCTGCAAAACTCCGATATAATTGTGTGAATTTTCCTTCGTTTATAATTGTGTTTGACACAATTCAATCAATACACCGTTTGCATCTTTAGGATGTACAAAACAAACTAATTTGTTATCAGCGCCAGATTTTGGGGTTTCATTCAACAGTGTAAAACCTTCTTTTTTCAATCTATCCATTTCCGCATAGATATCTGGCACTTCAAAAGCGATATGATGTAACCCTTCGCCCTTTTTTTGAATAAATTTTGCAATGACGCTATTTGGGTCAATGCTTTCTAGTAATTCAATTTTTGCACCATTTTGTAAAAAAAACGCCGTTTCCACCTGTTCGCCAGACACTTGTTCGGTTTTATAACAATTGCTGCCTAATAGGCGTTCGTATAGTGGTATACTTGTTTTTAAGCTATTCACTGCAATGCCAATATGATCCACTTTATAGTCCATCTCTACTTGTTTTACGAATTGGGAAAAAAATGCCTCCTAAAGCTAACGAAATCCTACATATTCATGTCCAATCTTTAACTTTGTGACCTTAGACAAATATAAAATAGAACTATGTTAAAATTACCAATTTATCTTGACCATAATGCAACTACCCCGATGGATCCGAGGGTTTTGGAAACTATGATTCCTTATTTTACCGAAAATTTTGGAAATGCGGCAAGTAGAAACCACTCTTTTGGATGGCATGCAGAAGAGGCGGTAGATTATGCACGTGAGCAAATCGCTCAGTTAATTGGTGCAGATCCGAAAGAAATCATCTTCACTTCGGGTGCTACAGAAGGAGACAACTTAGGTATTAAAGGGGTATACGAAATGTATGCTAGCAAGGGCAACCATATTATCACTTGTACTACCGAACATAAAGCGGTTTTGGATACTTGTAAACACTTAGAAAAATTAGGTGCCGAAGTAACTTATTTAGAAGTTCAACCTGATGGCTTAATTGATTTGAAACAATTAGAAGCTGCAATGAGACCTACTACAATCTTAGTAGCCATCATGTATGCAAATAACGAAATTGGTGTTATTCAGCCAGTAAAAGAAATCAGTGCCATTGCTAAAAAGCATGGTGCATTGTTCTTTACAGATGCAGTGCAAGCAGTAGGTAAAATACCTGTTGATGTCAACGCAGATGGTATTGACTTAATGGCATTTACTGCCCATAAGATGTATGGTCCAAAAGGCGTTGGTGCATTGTATGTACGTCGTAAAAATCCAAGAGTAAAAGTAACCGCGCAATTAGATGGTGGTGGTCATGAAAGAGGCATGCGTAGCGGTACATTAAACGTTCCAGGAATTGTAGGATTCGGTAAAGCATGTGAATTAGCTAGATTAGAAATGGCATCTGATACAGAGCGTATTTCTAAGTTGAGAGATAAATTAGAAAATGCTTTAAAGCAAATCGAAGAGTCTTATGTAAATGGAAATCCTGCACACCGTCTACCACATGTAAGTAATATTTCTTTCAAATATGTAGAAGGCGAAGGTTTGATGATGGGCTTTAACCAAGACATCGCGTTGTCTTCTGGTTCAGCTTGTACATCTGCTTCCTTAGAGCCTAGCTATGTATTAAAAGCATTAGGTTTAGGAGATGACTTAGCGCATAGTTCATTACGTTTTGGTTTAGGAAGATATACAACAGAAGAGCAAATCGACTTTACAATCAAAGCAGTTACTGATACTGTTTTGAAATTAAGAGAGATGAGCCCATTATGGGAAATGTTCAAAGAAGGAATCGATATTGATTCTATTCAATGGGCGCATCACTAATATTTCAGAAACCCTTTAACTATGGGTTGCATTTAAATTATTAACAAATAAAAATTTTCAATCATGGCATATTCAGATAAAGTAATCGATCATTATTCTAATCCTAAAAATGTAGGAACATTAGATAAATCATCTAAAACAGTAGGTACTGGTTTAGTAGGTGCTCCAGAATGTGGAGACGTTATGCGTTTGCAAATTCAAGTTGATGATGCAACTGGCATTATCACAGATGCTAAATTTAAAACATTCGGTTGTGGTTCGGCAATTGCATCTTCTTCTTTAGCTACAGAGTGGTTAAAAGGAAAGTCTGTTGACGAAGCTGTAAAAATCGACAACATGGATTTAGTAGAGGAATTAAATTTGCCTCCAGTAAAAATTCACTGTTCAGTATTAGCAGAAGACGCTATCAAGGCAGCAATCAATGACTACCGTGCAAAGAATGGTTTAGAGCAGTTGGTATTCGAAGAGCGTATCCACTAATTTCATAGTAATGAGCGAAGTAGCAGAAAATACAATTTATGTGAGCGAGAAAGCGAAGGCAAAAGTCAAACAACTCATGCTTGACGCTGGCGTTGCCGATGACCCTAGTTATTTCTTAAGAGTAGGTGTTGTGGGTGGCGGCTGTTCTGGGCTAAGTTATAAGCTAGACTTTGACAACGAAATCAAGCCAATGGATCAAGTATTTGAAGACAATGGCGTAAAAGTTGTTACTGATTTAAAAAGTTTCTTGTATTTAGTGAACACCGAATTGGAATTTTCAGATGGATTAAATGGCAAAGGATTTTATTTTAACAATCCTAATGCAAGTAGAAGTTGTGGTTGTGGTGAAAGCTTTGCGGTGTAGTTTTAGAAAATTTTTCGAAACACTCACTTAAAGAATATTTAAAAGCCCCCGTATCTCGGGGGCTTTTTTGTAGCTTTGAGGCATGTGGGCAATATGTAAAAAAGAATGGGCGCATTATTTCGGTAGCTTGTCTGGTTACCTGATAATTAGTTTTTATTTACTTGTGAATGGGGTTTTGTTATTTGTCCTACCAAGCTTTAATGTATTAGACTTTGGCTATACTAGCTTACAAGTATATTTTGATTTTGCACCATGGGTATTGATTCTTTTGATTCCAGCAATTACAATGCGGAGTTTTTCGGAAGAATTTAATCAGGGCACGTATGAAATTTTAAAAAGTTTACCCATTACCACAAGGTCCATCTTGATGGGTAAATATGTTGGCGTGTTGTCAATTACAATTCTTGCAATTACGCCTACAATTTTATATGCGCTTGTTTTAAATAATCTAAGTGCTGTTGGAGGAATAGACTGGGGTGCTACATTTGGCTCTTACATTGGTTTATTTGCCTTGGCTGCGGTTTATGTTGCTGTGGGTGTTTTAATAAGTAGTGTAACGAGACAAACCTTAGTTGCATTATTAGGTTCCGTTTTAATATGCATTTTTTTATACAAAGGATTTGATTGGGTTGCTTCTCTAAGTTTTTTTCAAAATGGGTATGACTATACCATTCGTCAATTGGGTCTTGCGGCACATTATCAAAACTTAAATAAAGGGGCTATTGCATTTCAGGATCTGATATACTTTAAAACCATTATTTTACTTTTTGGACTAGGCTGTATTGAACAATTGTCGGGTAAGTTTAAGTATAGCTGGTTATTAATTCTGATGTTATTATTGAACTATCTTAGTTATTTATATCCTCTTCAAATTGATTTAACAAAGGATAAGCGTTATTCAATTAGCGACCAATCTAAGACTTTAATTAAAGAAGTAAATCAGCCCGTTAAAATTCATTTTTACTTAGGAGGAGAATTACCATCGCAGTATAAAAAATTAGAAATTGCAACGGTTCAATTTTTAGAAAAACTGGAACAACTGAACCCGACCTGGATTAGTTGGGAGCAAACAATACCAGGAGAAATGTATAAGGATACCGCCCTGTTGAATTTTTATGATAGTCTGCAAAAACAAGGACTACCAATTGATCGTTTTCAAAATTCAGAGGCAATTACTGATAAAAAACTAGATCAGTTGTTGGTGCCTGGACTTTTGATTGAGGTGGAGGGGCAAAAGCCAATAGCCATTGATTTACGAAGCAGTAAACAATATTTCAAACCCTATAATGTGATTAAGGACTTGCCTGAAATTGATATTGAAGCAAGTTTTAATGCGGCAGAAGGATTGCTAGAATACAAAATTATACAAGCAATCTATTTATTGAACAGGACAGTAAGACCAAGTATAGCTTACCTTGTTGGTAATGGAGAGCCTTTGGATTTTACAGTAAATGATTTAGGCGTCTCCATTAAGAATCAATACAATTTAGGCGTTTTTGATTTGCAGAAAGGATTTCCTGACCCAAGTAAAATCAACACTTTATTAATTGTAAAGCCAACTAAAAAATTCTCTGAATTAGATCAGTTAAAAATTGATCAATTTATTATTGGAGGTGGTAATGTCATCTGGGCAATCGATCCTTTGTTTGCAGAATATGATAGTTTAAGAAATACAGCAGGTGAATACTTAGCCTTTGATCGTGGATTGGGTTTAGAGGCGCAGTTGTTTAAGTATGGAGCAAGGATAAATTTAAATTTAGTACAGGATTTAAATTGCGCAAAACTACCAATGGTAGTAGGTGTTAACGCAGGTGGCGAACCGATAATTCAAAGAGTGCCATGGCCTTATTATCCATTTGTACAAGCAGGTTCAGAACATCCAATTGTTCAAAATATGGACAGGATATTAACTGCATTTCCAGCAAGTATTGATACGGTGCGCGCTACAGGAATCCAAAAAACAATCTTGTTAACGACAGACACCACAAGTAGGATTGTAAGTAGTCCAACAATGATTCAGATTAATAGTGGACAGCGTGAAGGTGAGTTAATGAGTTTTAAACAACAAAGAATACCTGTTGCGGTATTGTTGGAAGGAAAATTTAAGTCTGCTTTTGCTGGAAGAATCACGAAATCTCTAGAGGATTCAGTTCAGAATGCAACTGGCAAAGCTTATAAGTTATTTGGCAATTTAGCTGCAAAACAAATTGTTTTATCGGATGCCGATTTAATCACCAATTTTGTTGACCCGCAAAAAGGCCCACTTCCAATGGGTGTGATACCTTTTGAGGGGGTTCAATTTGGGAATCCAGTCTTTTTCCAAAATGTTATTGCTTATTTAAATGAGCCAATTCGTTTATTAGAAGCAAGAAAAAAGCAACTAGTTTTAAGAAGATTAGATCCAGGTAAGGTTCAAGCAAATCGATTATGGATTCAACTTGTCTTATTGATTGGACCTTTGCTAATTTTAGGATTAGGCTATTTTTCATGGAATTATTATCGACAATCACGATTTGCTCAATCTAAATCATAGCGTATCTTTATGACTTAAGATTAGTTCTATCTACAAGGCCTGTCTTTTGAATTATTCTAAAGTATATGCCGAGGATCTTAAAGACAATTTAATTTATGAATCTACAGATGAATGGGAAAAAAGTAGCCGCATTGATTATTGCCATCATTGCAATTGATCAAATTTTGAAATTTTATATCAAGCTTAATTACTTCTTGGGTGAAGAACACCTAGTAATTGGATCTTGGTTTAGGCTACATTTTGTAGAAAACGAAGGCATGGCTTGGGGATTAAAATTTGGCGGTGGTTTTGGAAAAATAGCTTTGACTTTATTCAGGCTAATTGCTGTTATTTGGGGTACTTTCTTAATTAAAGGATTTATAAAAAAACAATACCATAATGGCTTTATCATCTGCTCGGCACTCATTTATGCCGGGGCATTAGGTAATTTGATTGATAGTATGTTTTATGGCATTTTATTTGACGCTAGTATTCCATATACTTCTATGGTGGCTCAGTTTCTTCCTGAAGGTGGAGGGTATGCTAGCTTTTTGCATGGGAAAGTGGTTGATATGTTCTATTTCCCAATCATCACAGATGCACATTTCCCATCTTGGCTCCCAATTTGGGGTGGGGAATCCTTTGAATTTTTCCGTCCAGTCTTCAATTTTGCAGACATGGCAATCAGTTCTGGTGTTATTGCCTTATTTATATTTCAAGGCAAGTTTTTCCCATCAGAGGAGCAAGGATAATTTCGTTTCCTTTTTTGCGCGCTTATTCGTACCTTCATGGCCTAAAAATCAGATAGGACAAGCGTTTTATGAGTAATCAATATCCAGAATTTAATGGCTTACATCTGCCTACTATTGAGGCAGAAATTTTAGCAGCTTGGAAAAAAGAACAAGCATTTGAGCAATCCGTTCAATTAAGAGAAGGCAAGACACCTTTTGTATTTTATGAAGGGCCACCAAGTGCCAATGGTATGCCTGGCATTCACCATGTTATTTCAAGAACGCTTAAGGACATGGTTTGTCGTTATAAAACCATGCAAGGTTTTCAAGTTAAACGTAAAGGTGGCTGGGATACCCATGGCTTACCTGTAGAATTAGGGGTAGAAAAAGAATTAGGTATCACAAAAGAGGATATCGGTAAAACAATTACCGTTGAAGCCTATAACCAAAAATGTAGAGAAGCGGTTTTACGTTATAAAAAAGAGTGGGACGATATTACAAACAAGATGGGCTATTGGGTAGACTTAAATAACCCCTATATCACATTTGAAAATAATTACATCGAAACTTTATGGTGGATCTTAAGTACGTTGTATAAAAAAGGGTATCTATATCAGAGTGTAAGCATTCAACCTTATTCACCAGCTGCAGGAACAGGTTTAAGTTCTCATGAATTAAATCAGCCCGGTACGTATAAGGATGTGAAGGACACTTCTGTAGTAGCCATGTTTAAGGCTATTGAATCAAAAGAGAGTCAATTTATTTTTGATGCAGCAGCAAAAAATGTATTAACGAAGGAGGTTTATTATATGGCTTGGACAACCACGCCATGGACTTTGCCTTCAAATTTAGGTTTAACTGTTGGTCCAAATATTGAGTATGCGTTGATCGCTACCTATAACCCATATACTGCAATACCTGTTAATGTGATTGTTGCAAAAGCATTGGTATCAAAGTATTTCAAGGAAGAGGGTTTGAGCTTGACTAGTTTTACAGAAGGTGATAAAATTTTACCTTGGAAAGAATTGGCGACATTTAAGGGAAGCGAATTGAATGGATTACGTTACGAGCAGTTGATGCCATTTGAAGCAAACAATCCTGCTAATATAGAAGGTGATCCATTTAAAATAATCTTAGGAGACTTTGTAACAACAGAAGACGGAACAGGTATCGTGCATACTTCTCCAGCATTTGGTGCAGATGACTATAAGGTAGGTCAAAAGAATAATTTAGGGATCATAACATTAGTGGATAGAGAAGGAAAATTCATTGATGGTGTAGGAGAATTTGCAGGAAGATTTGTAAAGAATTATAAAGACGAAAAAGATTTCCAAGATGTCAATGTTGATATTTCTGTGAAATTAAAGAAGGAAAATCGTGCATTCAAGGTAGAGAAATACGAACACAATTATCCGCATTGCTGGAGAACTGACAAGCCAATTTTATACTATCCTTTGGACGCATGGTTTATTAAAACAACTGCAGTAAAAGATAGAATGGTTGAGTTGAACAAAACCATTAATTGGAAGCCAAAGAGTACGGGTGAAGGTCGTTTTGGAAACTGGTTGGAAAATATGGTGGACTGGAACTTATCAAGAAGTAGGTATTGGGGAACGCCATTGCCAATTTGGAGAACAGAGGATGGAACAGAAGAAGTTTGTATCGGCTCTGTGGAAGAATTAACAGCAGGATTTTTAGCTGCAAAAGAGAAAGGATTTAATAAGGATGTGGCATTGCAAATTGTGGATGGTAAATTAGATGTTGATTTACACAAGCCATTTGTGGATCAAATTGAAATACTAAGTCCAACTGGACAACCAATGAAACGTGTATCTGACCTAGTGGATGTTTGGTTTGATTCAGGTGCGATGCCTTATGCGCAATGGCATTATCCATTTGAGAATAAGGATTTAGTTGAAAAAGGCTTGGCATTTCCTGCAGATTTTATTGCTGAAGGGGTGGATCAAACAAGGGGCTGGTTCTATACATTACATGCACTGGGTGTCTTGTTATTTGATAAGGTTGCTTATAAAGCTGTCGTAAGTAATGGACTAGTTTTAGATAAGAACGGAAACAAGATGAGTAAGCGCTTAGGTAATGTGGTGAATCCATTTGAAACCCTAGAAACTTATGGAGCTGATGCAACAAGATGGTATTTAGTAACCAACGCTTCTCCTTGGGATAATCTAAAATTCGATCTATCTGGGATTCAGGAAGTTCAAAGAAAATTCTTTGGTACACTTTATAATACATATCAGTTTTTTGTTTTGTATGCGAATGTAGATGGATTCAAATTCGAACAGCATTATATTCCAGTAAAAGATCGTCCTGAGATTGACCGTTGGGTTATTTCCTCATTGAATAGTTTAGTACAAACCGTAACTGTTGCGATGGATGATTTTGAGCCAACTATTGCTGGACGTGCAATTGAGACATTCGTTGACGAGCATTTGAGCAACTGGTATGTACGTTTATGTAGAAGAAGATTCTGGAAAGGCAGTTATTCTGATGATAAAATTGCTGCTTATCAAACATTGTATGAATGTATTGAGACAATCGCAAGATTGATGGCGCCAATCGCTCCATTCTTCTGTGATCAATTGTTTAGAAATTTAAATGGATTGACTAAGCGTTTCGAAGCGACATCGATACATCATATAGATTTTCCAAAAGCGGATCCTAGTAAAATGGATGCAGCTTTAGAAACAAGAATGCAACTGGCACAAGATATTTGCTCTTTGGTTTTATCTATTCGTAAAAAAGTAAATATTAAAGTTCGTCAGCCTTTACAAAAAATATTAATTCCTGTTTTGGATCCTGCTATGAAATTAGCCATTGAGCAAATGGAAGAATTAATACTAGCAGAAGTTAACGTGAAAGAAATAAATTATATCACCGAGACGGAAGGCGTAATTAGCAAAAAGTTAAAGCCAAACTTCAAATTATTGGGTGCCAAATTAGGTACAAAGATGAAACAAGCCTCTGCAGTGATTGCAGCCTTAAGCCAACAAGCAATTTCTGAGCTTGAACGCAATGGCAGCCTTCAAATTGAGGTGGATGGAACATCTATTTCATTGTTAATCAATGAAGTAGATATAATTGCAGAAGATATTCCGGGATGGAGTGTGGCGGTGAAAGGAAATTTAACCGTAGCCCTTGATATTAGTCTTTCTGAAGCCTTATTAAAGGAAGGAAATGCCAGAGAATTGGTAAATAGGGTCCAAAACATCCGAAAAGAGGCCAATTTTGAGCTAACTGATAAGATTTTACTCCAAATTGTGGATAACCCTAATTTGAAAGATTCCATTAATGAATTTTCAGAGTATATTTGCCGCGAAATATTGGCGACCCAAATTGATTGGGTCTCTAGTCTTGAAGAAGGCGTTGATATTGAAATAAATGACCAAAAACTAAGAATCTTAGTTAGACAAAAAGGATAATTATGGCTACAAAGAAACCAGCACCTAAAAAAGCGGCTCCAGCAAAAAAAGCAGCACCAGCTAAAAAAGCGGCTCCAGCAAAAAAAGCGGCACCAGCTAAAAAGGCAGCTCCGGTAAAAAAAGCGGCTCCAGCTAAAAAAGCAGCGCCTGTTAAAAAAGCAGCGCCTGCAAAAAAAGTAGTTGCCCCTGTTAAGAAAGCAGCTCCTGCTAAGAAAGTTGCAGCGCCTGCAAAGAAAGCAGCTCCTGCAAAAGCACCAGCAAAAAAAGCAGCACCAGCTAAAAAAGCGGCTCCTGCAAAAGCACCAGCAGCACCAGCAAAAAAAGCAGCACCAGCTAAAAAAGCGGCTCCTGCAAAAGCACCAGCTAAGAAAGCAGCACCAGCTAAGAAAGCAGCTCCTGCAAAAGCACCTGCTAAGCAAGTTGCAGCTCCAGCTAAGAAAGCAGCACCAGTAAAAGTGGCTGCGGCTCCTGCAAAGAAAGCGGCACCAGCTAAAGCACCTGCTAAGCCGGTTGCGAAAGCACCAGTTAAACCAGTTGTAGCTCCAAAGCCGGTTGAGAAATATGTACCTCCTGCAAAACCAGTACCTGTAATCCCTACACCACCAGTTAAACCTGTTCGTAAGGCTGCAGAACCAATCAAGGATATTAAAGTTCCAAAGATCAATGCTAAGAGCAGTGTTCCTTATCAGCCTGGGTATGTACCTATGGAAAAAAGAAAGGAAGTTGAGAGATCAACAGAGACATTAGTGAAATATTCTGATGCTGAATTAGCAGAATTTAGAGAATTAATTACAAAGAAATTAGATGCTGCTAAGAAAGAATTAGTCTACTTGCAAGGATTAATTACACGTAAGGATGAAATGGGTGGTGACAATGATGATGCAAGATACATGACTATGGAAGATGGTAGCGTGAGTATGGAAAGAGAGCAAATGGGTCAAATGGCTAGTCGTCAAATCACTTTCATCGATCATTTAGAGAAAGCTTTAATGCGAATAGAAAATAAAACATACGGTATTTGTAGAGTAACAGGTCTTTTAATTGATAAAGCACGTTTACGTGCTGTTCCTCATGCAACATTGAGCTTGGAAGCAAAATTAGGGTATGTTAAAAATAGCAACGACCAATAATCATGTAGAATGTGCTAATACTTATAATAGCGATATTAAAAAACCCGATCATTGATCGGGTTTTTTGTTGGATATCTTTTTATTAACGTAATAATTATTTTTTGAATTATTTCACTTCTTGCATCTCAATCAACTTCTTATAGTAGCCGCCTTGAGCAAGAAGAGTATCATGGTTGCCTCTTTCAACAATATATCCTTTTTGCAATACAATGATCTCGTCTGCATGTCTGATGGTTGATAAGCGATGGGCAATGACAATAGATGTTCTGTTTTGCATCATATTGTTAATCGCATCTTGAACTAACCTTTCACTCTCAGTGTCTAATGCAGAGGTAGCTTCGTCTAAAATTAAGATTGGTGGATTTTTTAACACTGCTCTAGCAATGGTTAATCGTTGGCGTTCACCACCACTAAGTTTGCTGCCACGATCTCCAATCATGGATTCGAATCCGCCTTCTTTTTTAATAATAAAATCATAGGCGTTCGCAATCTTAGCAGCAGCAATAATTTCTTCCATACTAGCTTCAGGTTTACCTAATGCAATATTTGCTGCTATTGTATCATTAAACAAGATAGGTTCCTGTGTAACAATACTAATAAGTTGTCTTAAACTATGTAAGCTATAGTCTTTAATATTTTTTCCATCGATCCATAAATTACCTGTAGTTACATCGTGGAATCTTGGTACTAAATCTGCAAGGGTGCTCTTACCCGCACCTGAAGAACCAACTAATGCAACCGTGGTTCCTTTTTTGATTGTTAAATTAATATCATTTAAAATACTTGCATCTTGATAAGCAAATCCTACCTGATCAAATTGAATGGTATCATTAAAGCCGTTTAATTGTAATGGACTTTTTGATTCTTCTACTGTGTTTGGTGCTTCTAAAATTTCATTTAATCTATCCAAAGTTGCAGTCCCTCTGTTTACGTTGTAAACCGCTTGTGATAAGGCTTTTGCAGGATTTATGATTTGTGAAAATAAAGCTACATATGTGATAAATGAACCCGGAGATAAGATGTCTCCGCTTAGTACAAGTTTACCACCAAACCAAAGTACCCCACATAGGATGGATACTCCAAGAAATTCAGATACAGGCGATGCAAGGTCCCGACGGTTTAGAATTCTATTTTTTAAATTAAAAATATCTTCTACCAATCCGTAAAATTGTCCTTTTACTTTTCCTTCTGCATTGAATGCTTTAATGATTCTAAGACCTGTTAAAGTCTCTTCCATTTGACTTAATATCTCGCCCCACTTTACTTGCGCACTATTCGTATGCTTTTTTAAACTACGCCCAATTCTGCCTACTATAAAACCTGCTAAAGGCAATAATACAAATACGAATAAAGTTAATTTGGCACTAATTAAGAATAAGAAAATTAAAATACCAATAATGGTAAGTGGCTCTTTAATTAATCCTTCTAATGCACTAATGACGGAGCTTTCTAATTCTGCAATATCATTGGAAGCCCTGCTTAAAATATCACCTTTTCTTTTTTCTGTAAAATACCCAACAGGTAATTGTAAAATTTTATCGTACAATAATTTGGAGTATTTCTTAGTGACCATATTTCTTATTGGTGCTAAAAAATAAAAAGCGAGGTATAGAAATAGGTTCTTAAAAAAGATGGAAACAATGATGAAAAGGCAAATCCACCCCAATGCATAAGCTTTTCCGTTTGTCTTAATAATGTCTTGTAGGAATTGATAAATCACATCTTTTATGTTCGATGTATCAGTAACAGACACTGGAGCAAGGCTTGCAAAAGCACTATTTCCAAAGATGAGGTCTAGGAAGGGGGTTAGCATTCCTAGTGAAAACAAGCTAAAAAGGATTGATAACAAGATAAACAGACCGTACCAGCCCATATAGGTCTTGTATTCCTTGATATAACTTACAATGCGAAAAAATTTCTTCATAATTAAAACTATTCCCTCAGAATAATCAGCAAAGTAACTAATTTTACAGCGAATCAACGACTTTGATTATATGGAAGAGGGTAAAAGACAGAAACAAGTGGCTGGTGCGATTCAAAGCACTATGAATGATATTTTTCTAAAATTGGGCTTGAACCATTTGCAAGGCGGGATGATATCCATCTCTTCTGTGAAAGTGACCCCAGATTTACTAGAAGCTAGAATTTATTTGAGTTTATTTCAGGTGGCTGACCAGCAAGCCTGCTTTAAGATGATTGAATCAAAGCAGTGGGAAGTCAAAAAGCACTTGCAAGAAGCCATGAAACATCAATTAAGACGTATTCCGGTATTGCATTTTTATTTAGACGATACTTTGGATTACGTATTTAAAATGGAAGAGATCTTAAAAAATCTATAAGTTGCATTTTCTATTTGCTTGGCGTTATTTTAGGGGGAAATACTCCTTTCAGGCAATCCAGTTAATTGCATGGGTAAGTGTTTTTGCGATTGCAATTGGTACTGCCGCATTGTTAACTATACTTAGTATCTCAAATGGCTTTTCAGAAATTGTAAAGGGATTGTATGCTGATTTTTATGCGGACTTGCGTGTCGTTCCAAAGACAGCAAAATTTGTTGAAATTTCAAAAGAGCAATTAAATAGTATTCAAAAAATTGCTGGAGTAAACTATGTCAGTGGTGTTGTAGAAAACAAAGCGATCTTAACGCATAATGAACAACAAGCGGTCGTGTTTGTGAAAGGGGTAGCTACTAATTATGAGCACATTAATAAAGTAAACCAATATTTAAAGAGAGGGGATTTTTCTCTAGGTACAATTGATACGCCTAAATTAGTGCTAGGTATTGGTGTAGAGGAGCAATTGTCTCTTTTTAATACAGCACTTGGTGATAGTTTAGAATTAATTGCAATGGGTCGTTCAGGTAAATCACTGCAATCTCTAGATCAGCTGAATCACTTATTCGCAGTGCAGTCTGGCGCTTTTTCAGTCCAGCAGGAATTTGATGCACAGTATGTTTTTACATCTAACCAATTTGCACAGTATTTATTTGATTTAGATAGCAATCAATATTCTGGAATAGAATTATCGATTGACCTAGCGCAAGAAAATACAATCAAAGAAAAAATACAATCTATTCTTGGTGCTAATTTTTTACTGCAAAACAAATACCAGCAAAATGCGGACTTATATAAAATTATGCAAGTAGAAAAATGGATCATCTTCGCAATCCTTGCCTTGATTATGGTGATCGCATCCTTTAACTTAGTAGGCGCTTTAACAATGATGGTTTTAGAAAAACAAAAAGACATTCATGTTTTACATGCGATGGGTGCTAATGCTGGAACAATTCAAAAAATATTTTTAAGCTTGTCCATCGTGATGTCTATGACAGGCGCATTGATTGGAGGACTCTTTGCATCTATTTTGATTTTTTTACAGTCTAAGTTTCACTTCATCCAATTGCAAGGTGCAAGTTTTGTGATTGACTATTATCCGGTAAAAGCCTTGTGGACGGATTATCTGGCGGTATGCGGATTGGTTATAATTATAGCTATCATCGCCGGCTGGATTCCAGCGAGAAAAGCAGGTGCTAGAGTTTTTGAAAAAATTGGATAACCTAACTACTACCTATGTAGGAAACAAAAAAGGGGAAGCACGCTTCCCCTTTTTATATAATTTTATTAAGCATTAATAATCTCCTAAAGTCATTTCTAATTGTCCTAAGGCGTTTTCTAATTGTGCATCATTGGGAGCAATACCATGCCATTCGTGACCTGTCTCCATAAAATCAACGCCTTTGCCCATCACAGTTTTCATTAAAATAACAATTGGTTTTCCTTGTCCAGTTAATGTTTTTGCATGTTCAAGTGTAGCAACAATTTCTTCCATATTATGCCCATCCATATGTAACACAGTCCAATGGAATGCTTTGAATTTTTCCTCTAAATTATCAAGATTCAACACTTTGCTTAAAGGGCCATCAATTTGTTGTCCATTAACATCTATAGTTGCAATATAGTTGTCAACTTTGTTATGTGCAGCAAACATGATTGCTTCCCAGTTTTGTCCTTCTTGTAATTCCCCATCTCCGTGTAATGAATAAATGATACGATCGTCATTGTTATATTTCTTTGCTAATGCTGCACCAATTGCAACACTCATTCCCTGACCCAGAGAGCCACTTGCGATTCTAATTCCAGGCAAATGCTCGTGTGTTGTAGGGTGGCCTTGTAAGCGAGAGTTGATCATTCTAAATGTCGATAATTCTTTCACATCAAAATAACCTGATCTAGCTAACACTGAATAAAATACAGGTGAAATATGTCCGTTGGATAGGAAGAAAAGATCTTCACCTTTTCCATCCATATTAAATGAAGGATCGTGCTTCAACACTTTGAAATAAAGCGCTGTTAAAAAATCTGTACATCCTAAAGAGCCACCTGGGTGACCACTTTGTTGTGCATGTACCATTCTTACGATATCTCTTCTTACTTGTGAAGCTGTTTTAATTAATTCCGCAGTTGACATAATATTGTTTTAACGATATAGACAAAGATAGAAAAATTAGCACCACAAAAAAAGGTCAGGGAAGAATACAAAGGATTTATTAGCTTTGTCTACGCAAAACATTGAATTATGTCCGAAGAATTATCGAAAATTAGTACAGAAGCAGAAAATGGCATGAAAAAGGCCATCAATCACTTAGAAATAGAATTATCTAAGATTAGAGCCGGTAAAGCGACACCTTCAATTTTAGAGGGAGTGAATGTGGATTATTATGGGGCTCCAACTCCAATAAGTCAAGTAGCTAATGTGCAAGTATTGGATGCAAGAACAATCAGCATTCAACCTTGGGAGAAGAACATGTTGGCTTTAATAGAAAGAGCTATCATGGGTGCAAATATTGGTATCACACCACAGAATGACGGTGTTAATATTCGTTTGTTCATGCCTCCTTTGACAGAAGAACGAAGAAGGGAGATGGTGAAAAAAGCAAGTGGAGAAGGGGAGCAAAGTAAGGTGGCGATTCGTAATATTAGAAGAGATCATATTGAGCAGGTAAAGAAATTACAAAAGGAGGGAACTAGCGAAGATATTTGTAAGGGGGCAGAAGATGCAATACAGGCATTAACGGACAAGCATATTGCACAAGTGGAGAAACATTTGGAAGCAAAAGAAAAAGAAATCATGACCGTTTAATTGGACCCTATTAATATTTTATCCAAAAGACCTTCAAATTTATTGAGGGTCTTTTTGTTTTAAGAAAGGAATAAAATTCAAATTGCCCCTATTTACAATATATACCCCAAACAAAATAACACCAAGGCAAAAGATTTGCAAAGGAGACAATGATTCACCAAATCCAATGCCCCATGCAACTGCTACAACTGGGATACCATAAGTTACAAGTGACCCAAATAGAATCCCCGCTTTTTTAACTAGGTAATAAAATAGGATAGATGCCATGGAAGTACCTATCATGCCCAAAACGCCACCTGCTATTGTGCTATGCAATACAACCGGATTGCTGAAATCTTTATTAAAAAAATCGGTGAAATACAATACAGTGGCACTTGGTATAATTAAAAAAGAAAATGCAACGGATGCAATTTGTATCGAGCCAATCTCTTTCAAATACCTTCCCACAGTATGCACATTGATACCATACATAATTGTAGCAACCAGGACAAGGCTTGCATAGGAAAGGTGTTCAAAATGCACTTCTTTTCCAGCTAACATTAAACATGCTAAACCAATAAATCCAATCAAAATTCCTAGTAGTTTAATCGCACTTGTTTGTACTTTATAAAAAACCAAACCAACAATAATGGTAAAAAGTGGTGTCAATGAATTTAAGATACCTGCTAATGCACTATCGATTCGGGTTTCTGCAATACAAAAAAGGTAGGCTGGAATAAAGTTGCCAACGAGTCCAGATATAATAACCAGGCCCATTTTGTCCTTTGGGATTTTCTTAAATGCTTGAATGGCAAAAGGCAATAAAACTAATCCGGCAGAGAGCATTCTCAGTGAAGCAACTTGGTAGGCATTAAATGCTTTTAAACCTTCTTTCATTAGAATAAATGAGCTACCCCATACAATCGATAATAAGGCAAATACAAGCCAATTAGTCCACTTTTGTTGCATCCGTGCTGGTTTTGAACAAAGATGCCTCATTTTGTCTAAAAAATGGATAAATATCACTTTCTTTGCAGAGATGAATCAGCATACAAATTATTCGATTAAAGTAGACCAATTTGAAGGTCCTTTTGACCTTTTATTATTCTTTATTGAGCGTGACGAGATGGATATATACAATATCCAAATTACGAAGATCATTAAGGATTTCTTGGAATTTATTCATGCACAAGACAAGCTAAACATTGAATTGAGTAGTGAGTTCATATTATTCGTTTCTACTTTGATGCGTATAAAAGCAAAATTATTATTGCCAAGAAAAGAGATTGATGCAGCAGGAAATGAAATTGATCCAAGACAAGAATTAATCGACAAGATTTTAGAATATAAAAAGTACAAAGAAGCTGCGGTTCAAATGGCCGACTTAGAAGCTATGAGGATGTTGATGTTGAAGCGAGGTAATATTCAAAAAGAAATGTCATTGGTTGGCGAAGAAGCAGCTGAAGGAACAGAGTTACAAACAGTGACTTTATTCAAATTGATGAAGGCTTTTGAGAAAGTGATGACCCGTGTTCAAGAACGTCAAAACAAACCAGTACACACTGTAGTTCGTTATAATTATACCATGGAAGGCAGTAGAACACATATACTGACAATGGTGAAAGAGGCGCAAACAGTGGCTTTTGAGAAAGTGTTTGACATTTGCGAAGACCGAGTGCACGCCTTGTTCTTATTCCTGTCTATATTAGAATTGGCTCAACAAAAGTATATGCGCTTAATGGTTGGTGAAGGACGCAATAACTTCATCATCGAATGGAATGAAAATAGAGAAGATGACTTAGAGCCTGGTTATATTGAGCCAACGGATGCTTATGAGACAAAATTTGACCAGACTTCATTTGGTGATGCACCAGAAGAAGAAGGTGATTTTGACCCTAGCTTAAACTAAGCTATCCTTCTACTAAAACAGATTTTCCTAAAAGACTTTTTACTGCGTTTGCAATTGCTAATGCATCGTAATGGCATTCTTGTTGTAACTCTTTAATGGAGCCATGTTCAACAATACTATCAGGTATTCCTAAAATGCGCACTTGACTTTTGTAATTGTGTGCATTCATGAATTCAAGTACTGCTGATCCTAATCCTCCTACAACTGTTGCGTCCTCTACCGTCACTACTAGTTCATAGTTCTGGAAAACTTCATGTAATAAATCCTCATCAATAGGTTTCACAAAACGCATATCATAATGAGCAGGATCTATGCCTTCTAATTTTAAATTACGAATAGCTGTTTGAGCATTATTACCAGGATGTCCGAATGTTAAAATTGCCACATCCTTTCCTTCTTTTAATCTACGTCCTTGTCCAATCTTCATTTGTTCAAAAGGCTTTCTCCATTCTACCATTACACCTTCGCCTCTTGGGTATCTAATTACAAATGGCAGATCAGTAGAAGGTAGTTGAGCCGTATACATCATGTTCCTTAATTCTTGCTCATTCATTGGAGCAGAAATAATCAAGTTAGGGATACATCTAAAAAAGGCAATATCATAACAACCGTGGTGTGTTGGTCCATCTTCGCCAACTAATCCAGCGCGGTCTAAACAAAATACAACTGGTAATTTCTGTAATGCAACATCATGAATCACTTGATCATAAGCGCGCTGCATGAAAGAAGAATAAATATTACAAAAAGCTTTCACGCCTTGTGTAGCAAGACCAGCACTCAAAGTCACCGCATGTTGTTCGCAAATACCTACGTCAAAAGCACGGTCAGGCATCGCTTCCATCATGAATTTCATTGAGGAACCACTTGGCATTGCAGGTGTGACACCCATAATCATTGGGTTCGTTTCTGCTAATTCCAACAAAGTCAATCCAAATACATCTTGGTATTTTGGAGGCTGAGGTGTTTCAATTTTTTTCTTAATGATTTCCCCGGTCATTTTATCAAACAAGCCCGGCGCATGCCATTTGGTTTGATCTTTTTCTGCTAATTCATAGCCTTTACCTTTGACAGTTAGGATATGTAAAATTTTTGGACCAGGTATTTCTCTTAAATCTCTTAATGTGTCTACTAAATTGGTGATATTATGGCCGTCAATTGGACCAAAATAACGTAGTTGTAAGGCTTCAAATAAGTTACTACTTTTTGAAACCATTCCTTTCAAACCTGCTTCCACTTTAGATGCCATCTCTCTGGTAAATGTTTTACCAATAGGCAATTTGCCCATCAACTCCCACAATTCATCTCTGAATTTATTATAGGTTGGAGAAGTGCTAATATCTGTTAAATATTCTTTAAGTGCACCCACATTTGGGTCGATACTCATACAATTGTCATTCAATATAATCAGCATGTCACTATCCGCAACACCTGCATGGTTCATTGCTTCGAATGCCATTCCCGCAGTCATGGATCCGTCACCAATGATGGCAACTGATTTTCTATTTTCCCCTTTGTATTTGGCTGCCATAGACATGCCCAATGCAGCAGAAATAGAAGTAGAAGAGTGGCCTACACCAAAAGTATCATAAGGGCTTTCACTTCTTTTAGGGAAGCCACTTAAGCCTTTGTATTTTCTGTTTGTAACAAATTCATCACGACGACCAGTTAAAATTTTATGCCCGTAAGCCTGATGTCCCACATCCCATACAAGTTGGTCATAAGGTGTATTGTAAACATAATGCAATGCCACACTGAGTTCTACTACGCCAAGGCTAGCAGCAAAGTGCCCGCCATGCACACTCACAATGTCGATGATATACTGGCGTAATTCATCACATACTTGGTGTAGTTTTTCCCTTGAAACCTTTTTAAGGTCATCAGGGTTGTCAATGTTTTTTAATAAAGGACCGGCCTCAATCAGCATGCTCTGTTTTTTGTATTGTAAAAGTAAGTTAATAACAGAAATATAGGCCAAAAGTTTAATGTTATTTAGACTTGCCGATGAAACAACAATTTGACCACATATCCAATTTATTCGCAGGCTAAGGGGTTAATTTTTGTAAATTCGTGGTACATGAATAAAAATACTCGCAATTTCTTGATATGTCAATTTGCCGGCTGGTTATCCTACGCCTTGACAGTTGTCTTTTTTGCCTATTTATTAGAAAAGCAGTTAAGCGATATTTTTCTTAAGAGAATTATTTTAACAGTTGTATTTGGAATCATTTCTACATCACTATTAAGGTACACCATTATATCTAATCAGCTAAGACCACCAACGGCTTCAAAACATTGGTGGAAAATGCTTGTGCTAGTGATTGTAACAATTTTAATTTTCGCGCTCGTTGTTGGGTCATTAATCGAAGTATTTAGGTTATTCGATGTAAGAAATAGCGCACAGGAATTAAGTAAAAATCAATTTGTTTTTTCTTACAGCGATATTATTCAAAACTGGAACGGAGAACGTGTGGCTAAGCGATTTTTGTTCAGCCTGATATTTGACACGCCTATATTTTTCGTATGGATTTCAATATACATTTTGTGGCACTATATTGAGTTCACCAATTTACAGGCGATCAATAAAGTAAAACTTGAAAAAATCATTAAAGAGCTTGAGCTTAAGACTATCAAGTCTCAAATTAATCCACACTTTATTTTTAATGCCTTAAATAGTATACGTGCGCTTGTTGATGAAGACCCAAAACGTTCTAGGCAGGCTATTACAGAGCTGAGTAATATTTTAAGAAGTAGCATTCTTAGTGATAAAGTGGAAGTCACAACCCTTGAAAAAGAAATAGCGATTGTGAAAGATTATTTAGCCCTCGAGTACATTCGTTTTGCAGATCGATTAAAAGTGAGTTATGCTATTGACGAGTCTATTTTAAATAATCAGATCCCGCCAATGATGTTGCAAATATTAGTTGAGAATGCGATCAAGCATGGTCTGAGTAAACAACCTGGAGATTGTGAGATCAACTTGTTTGTAAAAAAAGAGGCAGGCAAATTAGTGGTACAAGTTAACAATACAGGCCATTTAGATAAAGATGAAAACCTGGGTTTTGGTCTTCAGAGTACAAGAGAGAGATTACAAATATTATATGGTAATGAAGGTTCTTTTGAAATTTTTCAGTCTCAAGAAAATCAGGTTACTGCCAAATTAATTATACCAATCGCTTTATAAAAACAGCAATTATGCCCATCAAAGCAATAATCATAGACGACGAAAGGTTAGCTCGTAACGAGTTAAAGAAGTTATTAGAACAACATCCAGATATCAATATCATTGACGAAGCTAGCAATGTAGACGAGGCAATTGAAAAGATTGACCTATCAAGGCCGGACCTTATTTTCTTGGACATTCAAATGCCAGGAAAAACGGGGTTTGATTTACTGGCTGAAATAGAAAAATCTCCGCGTGTCATTTTCACAACAGCTTATGACGAGTTTGCATTAAAAGCTTTCGAAGTAAATGCATTGGACTATTTATTAAAACCAATAGATCCAAAAAGGCTGGCTGATGCAATTCAAAAATTGCAAACAGAAATGGCTTTAGAGCAAGCGAGTTTATTGGGTGTAAACCGAGGGCCATTAACCGAAACAGATCAGGTTTTTGTGAAAGATGGTGAACGATGTTGGTTTGTCAAGTTAGCAGAAATAAGGTTGTTTGAAAGCGTTGGGAATTACGCGAAAGTGTATTTTTCAACCAATAAGCCTTTGATTTTAAAATCCTTGAATGCATTAGAAGAAAGATTAGACGATCGTGTCTTTTTTAGAGCAAATAGAAAACATATTATCAATTTGCATTGGATCGAAAAAATTGAACCTTATTTTAATGGAGGACTTTTAGTTGAATTAAAAGGAGGAGAAAAAATCGAAATAAGTAGACGTCAAACTGTAAAGTTCAAAGAAATGATGAGTTTTTAGAAACGAGAGGTAGTGAAAATTAATTTAAGCTATGAATTGCGTCTGCAATGGCTTTGATTAAATTTGAGTCTTTTTCAATTGCATTCCCAACAACGATTATATCCGCACCAGCTTGGCAGTTTTCTACAGCTTTTTCTGGTGTTGTGATGCCACCTCCAACAATGATAGGTGTTCCTGTATGTTTTGACACTTGCTGAATCATACTTGCAGGTATGGGGTTTTTCGCGCCACTACCCGCATCCATATAGGTTACTTTTAAACCTAGCATTTCGCCCGCCATCGCGGTACATGCAGCTATATCATTTTTATTGGATGGTATCGGATTGGTATTCGAAATATAAGACACAGTTGTTGGTGTGCCACCGTCAATTAGCATATAGCCTACTGGGATGATTTCTAGTCCGCTTTGTTTAACAAATGGAGCACTAATTACGTGTTGTCCAATCAGTAATTCAGGGTTGCGGCCAGATATCAAGGACAGGTATAATAAAGCATCAGCCTTGGGGGTAATTTGATCTGGCGATCCTGGGAAAAGGACTACAGGTATTGTACAAGCTTGTTTGATTTGAGTTACAATTTGATCCAATGTATCCGTCACAACTAAGCTACCGCCCACAAAAACATAATCTACTTTTGATTCAACAGCAAGGGCAATCGTCTTTTGTAAACCAACGGCATCAAGCTTATCCGGGTCAATTAAGACAGCGAATGCTTTTTGTTGGTGCTTCTTTTTTTCTAAGATACTTTGGTATACTTGTTGTTTCATCTTCCGCAAAATTATCAATTTTAGCCTAACAATCCTGACTAACTCCTATTATTACAAAAAATATTTATAACCTGCCTTTTTTTTTCTTAAGAAACTAACATCTACTGGGGATAAATCACGCAATTCAACTGGGGTGGAGGGTTTGGAATTATTGGCGTTGATTTTCCACAGCTGTTGATATTTCAGTTGATAAAGTATCAACAGACTAAGATATTTTCGTCTACCCGTAAAGGTTTTTGAAATCTGTGCGGTTTATACCCGAATTACTATAAAAAATTGATTAAGACCATGGCTAACCCAAAAACAAAAAAAGGCTTAGAGTTTAAGCGCCGATTCACCCTAGATGGCGTGAGTCCATTCGACCAGTTCGAATATGATTACAGAGATAGTGTAATCAAAAATCCAAACGGGGAGAAAGTGTTCGAAATGACGAACGTGGAAGTTCCAAAACAATGGAGCCAAATTGCAACGGATATCCTTGCACAAAAATATTTCAGAAAAGCTGGTGTACCACAAGCCGATGGGTCGTTGGGTAGAGAAACTACTGTAAAGCAAGTTGCACATCGTATGGCAAATTGCTGGAGAGTATGGGGTGAGCGCTATGGTTATTTTGCAACAACAAACGATGCACAAGTATTCTACGAAGAATTAGTTTATAGTATTTTAAACCAAGCTTGTGTGCCTAACTCGCCACAATGGTTTAACACGGGATTACACGAAAGTTATGGTATTACGGGTGGAGCACAAGGTCACTATTATGTAGATCCTAAGGATAAACAATTAAAGCGTTCTACAAGTGCTTATGAGCGTCCTCAACCGCACGCTTGTTTCATCTTGAGTGTGAGCGATGATTTAGTTAATGAGGGTGGTATCATGGACTTATGGACAAGAGAAGCTAGAATCTTCAAATATGGTTCAGGTGTTGGAACAAACTTTTCTCAAATTCGTGGTGCAAATGAAAAATTATCTGGTGGCGGTTCTTCAAGTGGCTTGATGAGCTTCTTGAAAATTGGAGACCGTGCTGCAGGTGCTATCAAATCTGGTGGAACAACACGTCGTGCTGCTAAAATGGTTTGTTTGGATTTGGATCACCCAGAAATTTTAGAATTCATTAACTGGAAAGTACAAGAAGAAGATAAGGTTGCTGCATTAGTAGCTGCTGGATATGATAATGGATATGAAGGAGAAGCATACGCAACTGTTTCAGGTCAAAACTCAAACAACTCTGTTCGAATTCCAAATAGCTTCTTTAAAGCTTTATCGGAAGATGGTAACTGGGATTTAAAAGCACGTACGGATGGTCGTGTGATGAAGTCAGTTCCTGCAAGAGAAGTTTGGGAGCAAATTGCAAACGCTGCTTGGCGTTGTGCAGATCCAGGTACACAATATGATACTACAATCAACGAGTGGCATACTTGTCCTAAAGGTGGTCGTATCAATGCATCTAACCCATGTTCTGAATACATGTTCTTAGACAACACCGCATGTAACTTGGCTTCTATCAACTTAAGAAAATTCTTTAACGAGTCTGATAACTCATTCGACGTTGAAGGTTTTGAATATACTACAAGATTATGGCAGACTGTTTTAGAAGTGTCTATTTTGATGGCACAGTTCCCTTCTAAAGAAGTAGCTCAATTATCATATGACTATAGAACGACTGGGTTAGGTTTCGCTAACTTAGGTTCTATGTTGATGGTAAGTGGTATTGCTTATGATAGTGAAGAAGCACGCGGTATTGCGGGTGCAATTTCTGCGATCATGACAGGTATTGCTTACAAAACATCTGCAGAGATGGCTGCATTCTTGGGCACATTTGATAAATACCAAGAGAATAAGGAAGATATGTTACGTGTAATGCGTAACCACCGCGCTGCTGCTTATGATGCAGAAGATGCTTATGTAGGTATTGAAATCAAGCCACAAGGTATCAAAGCACAATTCACACCTGACTATTTATTGAAAGCGGCAACCAAAGCATGGGATGACGCAGTTCAATTAGGTGAGAAATATGGTTATAGAAATGCGCAAACAACAGTAATTGCTCCAACAGGAACAATTGGTTTAGTAATGGATTGCGATACAACAGGTGTTGAGCCAGATTTCGCTTTAGTGAAATTCAAAAAATTATCTGGTGGTGGATATTTCAAAATTATCAACCAATCAGTTCCTCAAGCATTAAAAAACTTAGGTTATACGCAAGCTCAAAACGATGCGATTGTAAACTTTGCAGTAGGTCATGCAAGCTTCGAAGGTGCTCCTTACATCAATAACAAAAGCTTATTGGCTAAAGGCTTCACACAAGAAGAAGTTGATAAATTAAATGGTGCTGCAAAATCTGCATTTGAAATTGGATTCATCTTTAACCGTTTCACTTTAGGCGATGCTTGTTTAACAAGATTAGGATTTAAAGAAGAAGAATTTGCAGATTGGAGCTTCAACTTATTAGAATCTTTAGGATTCACAGAAGATGAAATTGATGCAGCGAACGATTATGTTTGCGGTACAATGACAGTTGAAGGTGCACCTGAATTAAAAGACGAGCATTTATCAGTATTTGATTGTGCAAATAAAAATGGTAAAAAAGGTGTTAGATATATTCACGCACACGGTCATATTAGAATGATGGCAGCTTGTCAACCATTCTTATCTGGTGCGATTTCTAAAACAATCAATTTACCGCACGAAGCAACTGTTGAAGAAATTGCTGATTGTTATTTAATGAGCTGGAAGTTAGGTTTAAAAGCAAACGCTTTATACCGTGACGGATCTAAATTGAGCCAACCGTTAAGTACAAAGTCCGACAAAAAGAAAAAAGCAGACGGCGCAGAAGCAGAAGTTACTGAAGAATCAACTGCATCTCAAATGGTTGACTTAAGCAACTTAACTGTGGACGAATTATTAGAAGAAGTTCAAAAGCGTATGGCGACTTCAAAAGATACGAAGTTCAAGCGTCAATTATCTCGAATTGTTGAACGCAAATCTTTACCAGCTAAGCGTCGTGGCTTTACACAAAAAGCAAGAATAGGTGGTCAAGTATTGTTCTTAAGAACTGGAGAATATGCAGATGGTACAGTGGGTGAATTATTCATTGACTTAGCAAAAGAAGGATCTACTTTACGTAGCTTAATGAACTGCTTCGCTATCTCTATCTCGGTTGGTTTACAATATGGTGTACCATTAGAAGAGTTTGTAGATAAATTTGTATTCACGAAATTTGAACCATCAGGTATGGTGGATCATCCAAATATTAAAACAACCACTTCTATTGTGGACTTTATCTTCCGTTCTTTAGCTTATGAATACTTAGGCAGAACAGATTTAGTGCATGTTTTAGACAAGCCTACAGTGGAAAACTTAGGAGAGGAGGGAGATATTACCCTTGTGGGAAAGCCTGAATTGAGTAGCATCCGCGTAACCGCACCTGCTTCTCAAGCTCCAGCTGCAAAAGCAAATGTAGCAGCTGCTGTAAACGAAGGCGGTTCAATGGATAATGTAACTGCAGCAGCTAAGAGCATGCAAAGCGATGCTCCAGCATGTAGCACTTGTGGACATATCACTATTCGTAGCGGTACTTGTTACAAATGTTTGAACTGTGGTACTTCTATGGGGTGCAGTTAGGCCATTTAATCAATAAAGTTCCAATACCCGCTCAGCTATGAGTGGGTATTTTTTTGTCAAAAACATTCATATAAAATATGGGCAAGCATTCATAAAATGCCTTAAATTCATAGTTCAAATTATCACTAGAAAAACGATTGCCTTATGTCTGATTTTCAAGTTAAAGTAGCGCCAAAAACATATGACGCTGTCATTGTAGGTTCTGGTGCTGGAGGAGGTATGGCTGCTTATGTATTAGCAAAAGCAGGTTTGAAAGTATGTCTACTAGAAGCGGGGCCAGATTTTGATCCTGCAAAACATTCTGCACAATTAAAAAATCCATGGGATTCGCCACGTCGTGGAGCAAGTTCAAAATATCGTCCTTTCGGAGAATTTGATGGCTGTTTTTGGGGATGGGATATTGATGGCGAACCTTACACACAAACAAAAGGATCCGATCATTTTGATTGGTGGAGAGCAAGAATGGTGGGTGGTCGTACGAACCACTGGGGACGTATCTCTTTAAGATTTGGTCCAAAAGATTTCAAAAGAAAAAGTATTGATGGCTTAGGAGATGATTGGCCAATAGGATATGAAGACGTGAAGCCATACTATGATAAAATTGACAAGTTGATTGGTGTATACGGAACGAACGAAGGTTTGGAAAACGATCCAGATGGCATTTTCTTACCTCCGCCAAAACCACGTTTACATGAATTGATGTTTAAGAAAGCAGCAACTGGAATTAATATCCCAGTGATCCCTTCTCGTCTATCAATTTTAACAAAGAAAATTAACGACGAGCGTGGCGCATGTTTTTATTGCGGTCAATGTAATCGTTCTTGTAAAGTGTATGGTGATTTTTCTTCTTCCTCTGTTTTAGTAAAGCCCGCAGTGATGACAGGAAATGTGGATTTAATCACTGGTGCTATGGCACGTGAAGTATTGACAGATAATGAAGGAAAAGCAAAAGGTATTTCTTATGTGAATAAAACAGATAAACAAGAATACCAAGTCAATGCAAAAATTGTAATCCTTGGTGCAAGTACCTGTGAGACTGCACGTTTATTATTGAATTCAAAATCACAAAAACATCCTAATGGTCTAGCGAATAGTTCTGGTGTTGTTGGGCATTATCTTCATGATTCAACAGGTGCTGCATTGGGCGGTGTGATTCCAAACTTAATGGGTCGTAAGCGTTATAACGAAGATGGTGTGGGTGGTATGCACGTATATACACCATGGTGGTTGGATAATAAAAAATTAGATTTCCCAAGAGGGTATCATATTGAATATTGGGGTGGCATGAGTCAGCCTAGTTATGGATTTGGTATGGGCACGCAGGGATTAAATGGCAAGTTCCAAGTTAATGGAAAAACAAAAGAAGAAGGTGGATACGGTAGCTCATTAAAAGAAGATGTTCGTTTCTTCTACGGTGCTAGTGTGGGCATGGGAGGACGTGGAGAAGCAGTGCCACGTTTTGAAAACCATTGTAAGATTGATCCAAATGTAGTAGACAAATATGGTATTCCTGTATTGAATTTTGATTGTAAGAATTCAGAATATGAAATCAAACAAGCAAAACACATGAAGGAAACCTTCCGTGAAATCATGCATGAAATGGGCGCGGTTATTACATGGGGTGATCAAGATGATGCAAGTAATAATTATGGATTATCTAATCCAGGAAACATCATTCATGAAGCAGGTACAGTGCGTATGGGCGCAGATAAAAAAACAGCACCATTAAACGCATGGGGACAAGCGTACGATTGTAAAAATTTATTCTGTGTGGATGGCTCTGTATTTACGTCTCAAGCAGACAAGAATATTACTTGGACAATCTTAGCATTGTCAATGCGTACATCAGAATACATTTTGGATCAGTTACAAAAACAAAATTTGTAATTAGGCAAGGGAAATTATTAATTAAATGATTTTGTTAAACTAAATATTATGGACAGAAGAAAATCCATCAAAGCGTTGATCATAGGTACAGTTTCTGCAGGCGTAGTTTTAGATGCTTGTAAGAGTGAGAAGACAACTGTGACCGAATACAATCTGGATGATAGAATGCAAGAAGAAAAGGATTACTTGGTAAAAGTGAATGCTGAACCAAAATTCTTTGACGAGCATGAAATGGCAACCATTATAGTATTGGGCGATATCATTATGCCAAAAGATGAGACAAGTGGTTCTGCATCAGAAGCGAAAGTGCCAGAATTTATCGAATTCATTGTAAAAGATATGCCAGAACACCAAGTGCCTGTAAGAGGTGGATTAAGATGGTTGGACTTGCATAGTTTTAATAAGCATGGTAAATCTTTTGTAAGCTGCACACATGAGCAACAAATTGGTATTGTAGACGAGATTGCTTATCCTAAAAAAGCAAAGCCTGAAGTGGCACAAGGGGTAAGCTTCTTTAATAAAATGAGAGACTTGGTTACGACTGGTTTTTACACATCTGAAATTGGGGTGAAAGATCTTGGTTATATGGGAAATGTGCCCAATCAATGGACTGGTGTGCCAGATGATGTGTTGAAGCAGTATGGACTTGCTTACACGGAGAAAGAACTTAAAGAGTGCATTTAGCAACTAATAAATGAGAAAATATACCTATCCCTAGGCTCTCAGCTCGCTTTGCTCGAATGTTCGCTACGGAATAGTATATTTTCTCATTCACTTTTTTATAAAACAAAGGCCCCAATTATTTGGGGCCTTTGTTTTAGGTAGTTCTTTCTATTTTATTTTTTGACAAGTAAATTTTCTTACTAAGCGATAGTGCTTCCTGCAGCAATCGCTTCGCTAGGACTCACAAAGTAGAGTTTACCTGCAGCATCTTCGGCCATTAAAATCATTCCCTTGCTTTCGATACCACGCATTTTACGAGGTGCTAAGTTGGCTACAATTGTTACTTGCTTGCCTACAATATCTTCAGGATTAAAGTGCATTGCGATACCTGATAGAATCGTTCTTTGCTCAAAGCCTAGATCAACTAAGAGTTCTAATAATTTATCTGCTTTCTCTACTTTCTTAGCTTGGACAATGGTACCTACACGCAAGTCAATTTTTCCAAAATCATCAAATACGATCTCAGGTTTTAATGCATTTTCTTTTGTGTTTTCTGCTGCTGGGGTATTTTCCATAGTTGTTTTTTTAGCTGCCACATTCGCCTGTAACTGTGCTAATTCTGCTTCAATTTCTTCGTTCTCTATCTTTCTGAATAATAATTCTGGGGCACGTAAGCTATAACCTACTTTTAACAAATCAAATCTGCCTGCATTTTCCCATTCTAACATCTTATCTACCACTTTCATCATGTAGCACATTTTCTTTGCAGTAAATGGAATGAAAGGTTGTGCAAGTATAGCAAGGTTAGCACACAATTGTAAACAACAATGCATGGTGTTATCAATGATTTTTTGTGCATCTGGATTTTGATCCAAGGTCTTTGCAACAATCCAAGGTTCTTGTTTTTGCATGTATTGATTTCCTTTTCTAGCAAGGTCAATCAATTCAAATTGGGCTTCTCTAAACTTATATTGCTCTAATAAATTTGTAATTTTTTCTTTGGATATTTTAACTGCTTCCATCATCCCTTTAAAGCTGTCAGTCGCATTGTCGCTTGCATCTTCTGCTGTAATTAAATCGGTATGGAATGGAGGCACTTTGCCATTGCATAATTTGTGCATCAATACCCAAGTTCTATTCACAAAATTTGCAAAGATGCTTACCAATTCACCATTCACCGATTCCTGAAAACCTTTCCAGGTGAATTCGCTATCTTTAGACTCGGGAGCTATAGAGGTTAGGTAAAAACGTAAACTATCAGCTAAGCCATCTCCTCCATTTTCTTTTTTAATCCATTTGTTGATATAATCATCCATCTCGATACTCCATCCTCTAGAAGTACTCATTTTGTCTCCTTCTAAATTCATGAACTCGTTGGCAGGTACATTTTCAGGTAAAATATGTCCATTTAATTTTAACATGACAGGGAAGATGATGCAATGGAAAACAATATTGTCTTTCCCAATAAAGTGCACCAATTTCGTTTCCTTGTCATTCCAATAAGGCGACCAATCTTTATTATTATTAATAGCCCATTGTTTTGTTGCACTGATATAACCAATAGGTGCATCAAACCAAACGTATAATACTTTTCCTTCTCCACCTTCTACTGGTACTTTAATACCCCAATCTAAATCACGCGTAACGGCTCTTGGCTGTAAACCGCCATCAATCCAGCTTTTACATTGTCCTACAACCGCAGGACGCCAATCATTTGCATGCTCTTTTAAAATCCACTCGCGTAAAAATTCTTCGTGTCTATTTAATGGAAGGTACCAATGTGTTGTTTCTTTTTTAATGGGTGCTTGACCACTTAATGTGCTCACTGGATTGATCAATTCTTCTGGACTTAAAGTCTTGCCACATTTTTCACATTGATCGCCATATGCTTCTTTATGACCACAACTTGGACAAGTGCCCTTGATATATCGGTCCGCTAAAAAAGTATTGGCTGCCTCATCAAAATATTGCTCCGAAGTTTTTGTTTCTAAATCACCTTTAGCTTCTAAGTTTTTGAAAAAGTCTGAAGCTGTTTCATGGTGCAATGGGTCACTTGTTCTGTGGTAGATGTCAAATGCGATACCAAGGTCCTTGAAATTTTGTTCAATAATTGGGTGATATTTATCAATAATCGCTTGAGCGGTCGTACCCTCTTTGGTCGCTTGAATAGGTATTGCTGTTCCGTGTTCATCACTACCGCATACAAAAACAACATCTCTTTGTTGCGCTTTTAAATAACGTACATAGATGTCAGCTGGTAAATAAGCACCCGCTAAATGGCCAATATGCTTTAAACCATTCGCATAAGGAAGTGCTGCGGTAATCAAATATCTTTTTGGCGTGTTCATTCCTGCAAAAGTACTTAATATTGCGGTATGATTCAACCTCCTAGTTTGTTGCCTGGTAACAGAATTGGCATCCTTTGTCCAGCCGGTTCAATCCCAATGGAAAAAGTGACTATTTGTGCGAAAATCCTTGAGTCTTGGGGTTATCAGGTACATATTGGCAAGACAGTTGGCACAAAATTTGGTCATTTTTCGGCCTCAGATATGGATCGACAAATGGAGTTGCAATCCATGATGGATGATCCTGAAATCCATGCAATTTTATGCGCGCGAGGAGGATACGGCTTGAGTAGGATTGTATCGGGCTTAGATTTTAATAAATTCATCGCAAATCCAAAATGGGTGATTGGATTTAGTGACATCACTGTTTTACATGCAGCCATTCAAAAGCATGGGATTCAAAGTATTCATGGCCCCATGTCTGCAGCTTTTGGAAAAGGGGATGCCGGATTTCCATATATTAATGCATTAAAATCAATTTTAGAAGGGAATGCCTTGCTCATTGAAGCAAAGCCACATACATGCAATCGCATTGGAAGTGCCAAGGGGCAATTGGTTGGAGGAAATCTTTGTCTATTCACCCATTTAATTGGTAGTGAAAATCAAGTGGACACATATGGAAAAATTTTATGTATCGAAGATGTAGGAGAGTATCACTATAATATAGACAGAATGCTTATTCAGTGTAAAAATGCGGGTTTATTAGAGGGATTAGCAGGCTTGGTGGTAGGTGGATTTACAGATATGAAGGATAGTTCAACTGATTTTGGAGAAACAGTGATTGAAATAATTCAGCGATTAACCAAAAACGCAGCTTACCCTATTTGCTTTGATTTTCCAATTAGCCATGATTTGGAAAATATGCCTATTCTGTTAGGTGGGAGCTACCATCTTTCAGTGACGGATCAGGGCACTCTTTTAACAAAAATCTAAAGCCTTCGATACAATTATACATTAAATTTGTATTCTAAATTGTATTCTATGCTAAAATCATTTTTAACTTTTTTCGCTTTTATTTTGGCAGGTCTGCAAGGTGTTGCAGCACAGTCTTATACATTGTCTGGTATTCAGAAAACAGATAAAGACCAGATACAATATGAGGTATTGGGAAAAGTAGCGGGTAAGTATTGGATTTATAAAAACAATGACGGCATTGCTACCATAGCACAATACAATGATCAAATGCAATTAGTGCAACAGAACGATTTAGCATTTTTGCCAAAAAAAATCAGTGCAATAGAGTTTGTTACAAAATCCGATAGAGTTTATGCTTTGTATCAATTCCAAGCGGCTACAACAGTGTATGCAATGGTGGCTGAATTGGATGAAAAAGCACAATTAGTGGGCGCCCCAACTGTTTTAGATACTGCCGAAAAAATTAGACCAGGTTCTGGTGCTAAGATTTTTAATTTAGTTGAAAGTCAGGATAGATCTAAGTTGCTTGCGTTCACAGTTAATACTACCAATCCAGCATCCATTAAAATCAAAGCAATCAGTTTGAGTTCGTCTTTTGGTTTTGCGAGTGAAGCAACTATAAGTATCAATGCGCAAAACAAAAAAAGTCATCTTTCTGATTTTGCAATAGACAATAAAGGAAATTTATTCTGTTTAAGAAATGCAGAGCAGCCCAATGCTGCGCCAGTAGTGAGTTTATTGTATTTAGCTGCTGATGGCAATGAAGTAATTGAAACGCCTATTGTTAATAACATTTTGTTTTTAGATGATATTCGTTTGAAAATAAATAATGCAAATGGAACTGTTTTGGTGAACTCTTTTTATGCAACCGAAAAGAAAGGTGCAATTGACGGCATGTATAGTTTTATCTGGGATATTGCGAATAAAACAAATATTTTGACAAATGCAAGTCGTTTTACAGATGATATTAGAGATGCGGTTACTGATAGAAGAAATTTAAAAACTGCGTTTGATGATTTTTATTTCGATCAAGTGCAACCAAATGAAGATGGTGGTTTTACAATTATAGCAGAAGCAGCTAAAACAAGTTCGAATAGAAGTGCTTTTTCAAGATGGGATTATTTTTGGGGAGGTCCTTTTTATAATCCATTTATTTTTAGCTACTGGAACCGACCATTTGGTTTTTATCCATGGGCAAGATTTGGTTGGGGCATGATGCGTCCTTGGGGTTGGGGATGGGGTTTTGGCTGGAATAGTTGGATGATGATGTCGCCTTTTTATTTGTACGGAACACCTTCCGTGACTTATTCTGCAGGCAAAGTGGCTATTCTTAAATTTGATGCAAAAGCAAATATTCAATCTGTAAAAACGATTGACAAAAAACAATCAGACATGAATGTTGATCAGTTTATTGGATATGGTCAAATTCAAAATAGTGCAGGAACAAATTTCTTGTATTTCAATAAGGCAAAAGGGGTAAGACAAATCGTTCATCAGCAATTAAATGCCTCAGGAAATATTGTTGCTGGCAGTCCAATTGTGTTGAAAGAAAAACAATTAGAATGGATGCCAAGATCTTTAAAGCAAGTTGGCGAAAAAGAAGCAATCTTGCCATACCAATCTAAAGGCAAATTGGGTTTTGCTAAAATCACGATCCAATAACATGGTATTTTTATTCAAGGACAGGTCGGATATTAATTTGCTTTTCTTAGTTGTACTAAGTGTGCTTGTGCATTTTCATTTTTATTGGGAAGCACCGATTGTGATAGCGAATCCTTCTGATGGTTTATTGGCTTATTTACTGTTTCATTATATAAAGCCTTTGCCACCATTGGTTTTGATCCTGCTTTTTCATTTCATCGTCATCATACAGGCATTGAGATTGAATATTTTATTGAGTAAATTTAAAATGTTTCAACATATAAGCTATTTGCCGGCTTTCACGTTTGTATTGTTAACAGCATTATTCCCTTTTTGGGATGCAATCAGTTCTGGCTTGATTGCGAATGCCTTGATCATTTGGATATTGGTCAAATTAAATCGTTTGTATGACCAGACCCAACCAAAAACACTTGAATTTAACATTGGATTGATTGTTGGTTTCTCGATTTTATTATATGAACCAATAGCCATTTTAATACCTGTAGTGCTTTTTGCTTTAGCCATTATTAGACCCTTTAGGTTAGCAGAATGGTTGGTTCTAATGATGGGCATTTTGCTACCTTTTTACTTTATTTTCACCTATGTATTTTTGACAGATTCTGCTGCAGCATTTACTGCCTTTTTACCAAGGTTAGATTGGAAAAATCCATTATCAGGAATGGGCTTAAAGGCAGGTATTTCTTTAATTTATATTGGGGTCCAATTATTAATTAGCTTTTACTTCTGGCAGGAGCAACAAAATAGATTTATTATACAGGTAAGAAAGTACTGGGGGGTGATGTTATTGACCTTATTTGTTACTTTATTCCAGCCAATTATTTTTTCTTCCCAAGCTTTATATGCCTCTGCGATCGTGTTAGCTCCTTTGGCGAGTTTTATAAGCTTTTGTTATGCAGGTCCAAAGCAGTTGTTGATTCCCAACGTTTTATTCTGGATCTCTGCTGGCCTGATTGTGTATAACCACCTTGTATAAGTGTAGAATTTCGGCTTTTTAGCAAGGCATATTTAAGTACCTTTGTACCTCAATTTTACTCATTTATTAAGCTTAATACTATGAAATTCGGCGTATTGGTATTCCCAGGTTCAAATTGTGATAGAGACATGCAAGATGCTTTGGAAAAAGATCTTGGATTTAATGTACAAATGCTTTGGCATAAGGATAGTGATTTATCTCATTATACGACCGATGATTGCATCGTTTTACCAGGGGGATTTTCATACGGAGATTATTTACGTTGCGGTGCCATAGCTAAATTTAGCCCAATGATGCAGTCGGTGATTGAATTTGCAAACAAGGGCGGAAAAGTATTGGGTGTTTGTAATGGCTTCCAAATTTTATGCGAGTCTGGTTTATTGCCAGGTGCATTATTACAAAACGCAAATCAACAATTTATTTGTAAAAACGTTTATATTAAATCAGAGAATAGCGGACCACTCCAAATTCCTATCGCGCATGGTGAGGGAAGGTATTTCGCAGATGATGCGACTTTGGCGAGTCTTGAAAAAAATAATCAAATCATTTTCCGCTACTGCGATGAAAATGGACAAATTGGTGGCGCAGCAAATCCAAATGGTGCCATTAAGGACATCGCGGGTATTTGCAATGCAAATAGAAATGTATTTGGTATGATGCCGCATCCTGAAAGAGCAACTAACCCTGCTTTAAATAATACAGATGGGGTACAAGTATTTGAATTGTTAGGTTTATTAAAAACTGCAGCGGCATTGTAAATAGCGCCAAAGTTTTTGATTTTGAATTTTCTTATAAGCACAAAAAAAATGAGATGAAAAAAATATTCCTTGCTTTAATGTTATTAGCATTTACAATTGATAGCCAAGCTCAAAAATTGGCGCCAGTTAAATGGGCCTATCAAGCAGTTAAAACAGGCGACAAGCAGTACAATATCATTATCACTGCGAATGTGGATGCACCTTGGCATATCTACTCTCAATTCGTAAAAAAAGGGCCAGTGCCAACGACTGTGCAGTTTGCAAAAAACCCATTGGTCTTGTTAAAAGGAGCCACAAAAGAAGTAGGTAAATTAGAAAAGAAGTTTGATAAAAATTTTGGTGCTGTTATAGGTTCTTTTGGTGGCAAGGTTCAGTTTATTCAAGCTGTGACATTAAAAGTAGCAACCAAAACAAAATTAACTGGCACCATTGAATATATGGTTTGTAATGAGGAAAGATGTTTACCTCCTACAAAGCAAAGTTTTGAAGTGGACATTCAATAATTATTGATTCAATCACCATCGCAAAAGGCAACAAGCCCAAACATTATTCATGCGAAATTTATTCTTGACATTTATAGCGCTGATCTTAACTGTTACGCAGTTAAATGCGCAAGCAGGTAGTATTGCGAAAGCAACAACAAAGATTGCTGCAATCAATGATTCAACCTACACTGTCCAAGTGCATATACAAGTACAGGAAGGTTGGAAAGTATATGATGCGAATGCAGAAGGGGTAGAAGCGCCAATGTTAAAATATACGCTAGAAACTACTGAGCAAAAAAACAAACCAAAATATTCTGTTGCGTCTATTGCTGGGAAAGATGTTCTATTTAATGATGCAAGGACTTTTTCTGGATCATTTGATATCACAGAAGAGATTGTAGTGCATGGTTTCCAGCCAGACAGTTTAAAGGGCGTTGCGATGATTAGTGTTGGGAAAGGCGCCTCTTTTTACGTGCTTGAATTACCTATTGCAATGCCATTAGAGCATGGACAAAAGAGTAGTCAATTTAATATCTTATTACCTGAGTCTGCACGCAATGTAGCTGATGTTGCTTGCGGTACAGCGACATCAAGTTCAACAGATGCCAGTGGAGCTTGGGGGGTATTTTTACTAGGATTTCTTGGTGGTTTAATTGCATTGGTTACACCATGTGTATTCCCAATGATTCCAGTAACAGTTTCTTTTTTCACAAAGAGATCAAAAACAAGAAAACAAGGTTTACAGAATGGCTTAATATATGGGTTGAGTATTTTCTTGATTTATGTATTAGCAAGTGTGCCTTTTCATATTGTTGGTAATGTGCAACCAGAAATCTTCAATAGTATTTCTACGAATGCTTGGTTGAATATTGCATTCTTCGCCATTTTTATCTTTTTCTCCATTTCATTCTTTGGTTATTTTGAAATCAGTTTACCTTCTGGAATTGCGAATAAGGCGGATGCAAAGAGCGGCTTAGGAAGTTTGGGAGGCATCTTTTTCATGGCAATTACCTTGGCCATAGTTTCTTTTTCTTGCACGGGTCCAATATTGGGCACTTTATTAGTTGGTTCTCTACAAGGAGGCGCATGGGCTTTAACGCAGGGGATGGCAGGTTTTGGTATGGCGTTAGCTTTGCCATTTACTTTATTCGCGATCTTCCCTCAATGGCTACAAAGTTTGCCTAAGTCTGGTGGCTGGTTGGACACAGTTAAAAAAGTATTGGCATTTGTTGAGTTAGCATTGGCGTTTAAATTTTTATCGAATGCAGATTTAGTGCAACATTGGGGAATCTTAAAAAGAGAGGTGTTTATTGGCATCTGGATCTTCATTAGCCTTGGCTTGAGTGCTTATCTTTTTGGATTCTTAATACTACCACACGATGTTAAAGGTGCTAAGATTGCTATTGGAAGAAAAGCATTGGGAGTACTTGCTTTGTTTTTCGCCATTTATTTAGGAGCTGGTTTAGCCCCTAAAAATGCGAATAACTTAAAATTATTAAGTGGTTTCCCGCCCCCAACACATTATAGCTTATTTGCTACAGATACCGCAAGTCATGGCCTAAAGGCGGACGTAGTGAATGATTACACTAAGGCATTGACAATGTCTCGTGCACAACAAAAACCAATTTTAATTGATTTTACAGGATGGGCGTGCGTCAATTGTAGAAAGATGGAAGAGCAAGTATGGACAGATCCTACAGTACAAAGTTTTATCAAAGAAAATTTCATTTTGTTATCCTTATATGTAGATGACCGCGCAAAGCTTCCGGTAGCAGAACGTTTTGTTTATACAACTCAAGGTGGTCAGCAAAAAGAAATTAATACGGTAGCTGATTTATGGGCAACTTTTGAAACAGAGAATTTCAATCAATCTTCTCAACCATTATATGTGGTGTTAAGTCCAGATCAAGTTTTGCAATCTAATCCTATTGGCTATACACCTGATATCCAACAATATTTGGAATGGTTAAAATGCAGTGCTAAGAAAAAATAAAATTTTTAAAAAAATATTAAAAAGATAAGGCCCCGAATCGGGGCCTTATCTTTTTATTTCAAACGCAAATCGTCTATAAATTACATCGTCATCCCGCGCTCATTCATCATCTTTCTTAAGTTAATTAAGCCATAGCGCATTCTTCCCAAAGCGGTATTGATGCTGCAGTTGGTTAAAGTAGCAATTTCTTTGAAGCTTAAATTAGCGTAGTGTCTTAATACAATAATTTCTCTTTGTTCTTCTGGTAATAAGTCAACCAGTTCTTGGATATTTTTATGTGTTTGAGCACGCGTCATTTTATAATCGGCAGAATGATCGGTATGCTTAATCACTTCAAATATATCTTGGTCGTCACTTGTCTTTATAACAGGCGTACGTTTTACTTTTCTAAAATGGTCTACACAAAAATTGTGTGCAATTCTTAAAGCCCATGGAAGGAACTTGCCTTCTTCGGCATATTTTCTTTGCTTTAAATTGTCAATGATTTTGATAAAAATTTCTTGGATCAAATCTTCGGCCAAATAGCTGTCTTTAACCATAAATAAAATGGTGTTGAAGATTTTTTCTTGGTAACGATCAATCAAGGCATCAAAAGCATGGTTGTTACCATCTTGAAAAGATTGGATCAATTCGTTGTCTGTCAGTTCAACTACTTTGTTCATGTTTGTTTTTTATAGGTTGTTCTTGGGTCAGGTAGTAGGGTCTACCTAGGATTAGTTTTGGAAAATTACTAGCTTATTGTACCCGATTCGTGATTGTGGGAAACAAGAAAAATGTTTCAAGGATATCCACATCCTATTATTTGAAATAATATTTGACTCTAACGCAACCAATTAGACCCCGATGGTGTTATTTTGTAGTATGGCTGTAACTAAGAAAGATCAAGAAAAAAAGGGGCTAGATTCAATCGAAGTGGTGGGCGCAAGGGTACATAATTTAAAGAATGTATCTGTTCAATTTCCACGAAACCAATTTATAGTGGTGACCGGGGTTTCTGGTAGCGGCAAGTCCTCCTTGACCATTGACACCCTTTTTGCAGAGGGCCAGCGCAGGTATGCCGAAAGTTTATCTTCCTATGCTAGACAGTTCATGTCCAGAATGGGTAAGCCAGATGTTGATTATATCAAGGGTTTGTGCCCTGCGATTGCCATCGAGCAAAAAGTGACTACGCGAACTCCTAGAAGCACGGTGGGAAGTATGACAGAGATTTATGAGTATTTGAGGGTCTTGTTTGCCAGAATTGGTAAAACCTATTCTCCAATTAGTGGTAAGGAAGTGAAAAAGCAGGATGTACAAGATGTACTTTCATTTATAGAAAAAGGTAAGATGGGTGACAAGATGGTACTCTTGGTTTCATTTAAGCAACACGCCAAAAGAGATATCCAAGAGGAGTTGAATATCCTGATGCAAAAAGGATTTGCGCGTATTTATTTAAGAGGCACAAAGACAACACCTGAAATCATAAGGATTGAAGATGCATTGAGTTGGAATAAAAAAGAGTTGCAACAAAATTTCAAAGACAAAGAAATTTATATCTTAATAGATCGTATCGTTGTCAAAACATTTGAAGAGGATGATATCCACCGTTTGACAGACTCAATTGGAACCGCATTTTATGAAGGTGAAGGCATTGTTTGGGTAGAACAAAACGAAACCAATTTAGTCAGCTTTAATAATAAGTTCACATTAGATGGAATAGAATTTGACGAACCAAGTCCAAACTTATTTTCATTCAATAACCCATATGGCGCCTGCCCTAAATGCGAAGGCTATAGCCAGGTTTTAGGGATAGATGCCAACTTGGTGATACCAAACCCGCATTTATCAGTATATGATGGCGCTGTGGCTCCATGGAAAGGCGAAAAGCTTTCATGGTGGAAGGATCAATTTGTTAAAGAAGCAGGGAAAGCAGGATTTCCTATCCATCAACCTATTCTTAAATTAACGAAGGCACAATTAGAGCAACTTTGGCAAGGGGTGGGCAAGGCTTATGGTATAGATGATTTCTTTAAAGATGTAGAAGCACATTTATATAAAGTACAGTTTCGTGTTTTATTAAGTAGGTATCGTGGCAGAACAGATTGTCCAGAATGTAAAGGTTATCGACTTCGTAAGGAAGCTTTGTATGTGAAAATTGCGGATCAACATATTGGTCAATTATGTGCGATGCCAGTGAAGGATTTGCAAACTTGGTTTAAGGAGTTACAATTAAATCCAACAGATACTGTGATTGCAAAACGTGTATTGATGGAAATTGAACAACGCATTCAAACCTTAATGGATGTAGGATTGGGCTATTTAACTTTAAGTCGTTTGGCCAATAGTTTGAGTGGAGGAGAGAGTCAAAGAATTCAATTAACAAGGTGTTTGGGAAGTAACTTAACCAACTCTTTATATATTTTGGATGAGCCCTCTATTGGTTTGCATTCAAGGGATACAGAAAGATTAATTAAGGTCCTACAAAATTTAAGAGACCTTGGCAATACGGTCGTAGTGGTGGAACATGACGAACAGATTATGCGTGAGGCCGATCATATCATTGACATGGGGCCGTTAGCAGCACATTTGGGTGGAGAAGTGGTAGCTGTTGGAAATGCAGCAAAGTTGATGAAGGATAAAAATAGTTTAACAGGTAAATATTTGAATGGCACATTATCCATTCCAATTCCTGCAAAAACAAGGGCTACAAAACATAAGATAAAATTAGAAGGTGCCTTTTTGCATAATTTAAAAAACATTGATGTTGAATTTCCGCTTCAATGCTTGATGGTTGTATCAGGTGTAAGTGGAAGTGGTAAAACTACATTGGTGAAGCAGGTTTTATACAATGCATTATTAGATGCAAAACAATTGCCAACAGAAATTAAAGGCGGATTTAGTGCAATAAAAGGAGACTTGCATTTATTTGATCAAATAGAAATGGTAGATCAAAATCCAATTGGAAAATCCTCAAGAAGTAATCCTGTTACCTATATCAAAGCCTACGATGCCATTAGAGATATTTATTCTAAACAAGCATTGTCAAAAATTAGAGGCTTCTTACCAAAGCATTTTTCATTCAACGTAGATGGAGGAAGATGTGACACTTGTAAAGGAGAAGGAGAGCAATTAGTAGAGATGCAGTTTTTAGCAGACGTACATTTAGTATGCGAAGATTGTGGAGGAAAAAGATTCAAAGAAGCAGTGCTTGAAGTACAATACAAAGGAAAGAATATTCACGACGTTCTTGAGATGAGTGTGGATGAAGCCATTGAATTTTTTAGTGAAGAAAAAAATATTGTCTTGGCGATAAGTCCATTACAAGAAGTTGGATTGGGTTATGTAAAACTAGGTCAAAGTAGTAGTACTTTAAGTGGTGGAGAGGCACAGAGAGTTAAACTAGCAAGTTTCTTAGGAAAGGGCAAAGCAAGTAGTAAGATGTTATTCATATTTGATGAACCAACTACTGGATTACACTTTCACGATATCCATAAATTATTAAAAGCTTTTAATGCATTAATTGATCAAGGACATTCCTTGATTGTAGTGGAACACAATACAGATATTATTAAGTCGGCAGATTGGGTAATCGACATGGGGCCCGAAGCTGGAGTCAATGGAGGCACCGTTGTTTATGCCGGCGTTCCATCAGGATTGGCCAAATCAAAGGCCTCGCAAACAGGGAAGTACTTAGTGAAGTAGACGACAAGGTATTGATTAAATTATCTTATTCTGTCTGCGCTCTTTACTAATTTTTCGTCTTGATAGATTTTATAACAAGCAATCAGTTGTGCAACTGGAATTAGAAATAAACCAGCTGATGCAAGTGTAAATCCGCCTCCTGGGTTTGCTTTCACAATGGTATAAATAAAATAGCCAATCAATCCTGAAAGCAAGAAATTCGCCAAGGTTACTTTTAATTGCAACATACGGTTGCCATATAAAAAGATACTGATAAAAGATAAGCAAGCACTGAATGCTAAACTGATTAATGTGCTAAATTGATTAGCGCCATTAATTTCTAATGTATTTGGAACTGGCGTATAATAAAAAGGCAATTTCAAGATTGCAAAAGCTGTAGCACTAGCAAACAATAACCATAGGGTTTGTATTCTTTGTATCATGATCTAAAGTTAACGGATTATCCTAATTCTGGATACAAAACAAATTGCTCCATAAATTTATTGACGTCTTTCCTTGTATTTGCTAAAACAGTTTCATTGTCAGCATTCATTAAAGCAGTGTCAATTGCGTCTACTACAAAAGGAATATGACTTTCGTTCATGCCTCTTGTTGTAATAGCAGCTACACCAAAACGTATACCTGATGTAACAAAAGCAGATTTGTCATCATAAGGCACCATGTTTTTGTTCGAAGTGATATCTGCCATGACTAAAACTTGTTCTGCTTTTTTACCACTAATATTTTTATTTCTTAAGTCAATCAACATTAAATGGTTGTCTGTGCCACCACTGATGATTTCATAGCCTTTCGCAACAAATGCGGCAGCCATTGTTTGAGCATTTTTTTGAACTTGTTTTGCATATACGGTAAACTCGTCAGAAAGAATCTCACCAAATGCGATTGCCTTAGCTGCAATCACGTGTTCTAATGGTCCACCTTGTGTGCCTGGGAATACAGCCATATCAATCACATTGGACCATAATCTTAAATTGCCCTTCACATCTTTTAGTCCTAATGTATTCTCGCCGTCTTTTGCCATCATGATCACACCACCTCTTGGTCCACGTAATGTTTTGTGTGTTGTTGATGTAACAAAATGACAATGGTTGAATGGAGAGCTTAATAAGCCTTTTGCAATCAATCCTGCAGGATGGGCAATATCAGCTAATACAAAAGCACCTACTTCATCTGCTACCTTACGGATGCGCGCATAATCAATATCTCTACTATAAGCACTTGCGCCACAAATAATTAATTTTGGCTTATGTGTTCTTGCTTGACTTTCTAACATCTCATAATCAATCAAGCCTGTTTCTTTTACCACACCATAAAAATGAGGTTGGTAAGTTTTACCAGAAAAGTTGACCGCACTTCCGTGTGTCAAGTGACCACCCATGCTTAAATCTAAACCAAGGATTGCATCGCCTGGTTGTAAAATAGCTAACATCACTGCAGCATTTGCTTGTGCTCCACTATGTGGTTGCACGTTGGCATATTCTAAACCAAAGACTTCCTTCAATCTGTCAATAGCTAATTGTTCAGTTTTATCTACAATTTCACATCCACCATAATACCTTCTACCAGGATACCCCTCGGCATATTTATTCGTCATTACACCACCCATTGCTTGCATTACTTGTAAACTTGTAAAGTTCTCTGAAGCAATTAGTTCAATTCCACGTCTTTGACGCGCTAATTCTTGATTGATAATGTCGAAAACAAGGGTATCTCTTTTCATAAGTATATTTTGTAAATGATGGTGCAAAATTAATTCATTATCGGCCCTGCTCAAAGCTTTCTTTCAACAGTTATCCTTAGGAATATCCACATTTGTTGACTCTTTTGGTTAATTCCTATATTTGGTCTTAATATTATGACTATTACTAACAGTTATTTGCTATTTTTATCCTCCCCAAAAAACTAAATGAATGAAGGCGATTATACCGGTTGCAGGAGCAGGAGCTAAATTAAGACCACATACCTATACACAGCCAAAGGCTTTGATTCCGATTGCGGGTAAGACCATTTTAAGTTTTATTGTAGATCAGTTAAAAGCGGAAGGTATTTCAGAATTCATATTCGTGGTGGGTTATTTAGGAGAGAAGATACAAGATTATGTCGAGCAGACCTACCCAAATTTGACTACCTATTTTGTATATCAGAATGACCGTCAGGGTACTGCCCATGCGATACAATTAGCGCAGAATATTGTTGGAGGAGATGAAGTTTTTATTGCATTAGGGGATACCATTTGTGAATATGATATTAAAGAGGTATTAGAAAGTCCAACTAGCATGTTGGGTATACAGAAGGTAGATGATCCAAGACAATTTGGAGTCGCTGAAATCAACGAAGAAGGATTAATTGAACATGTGGTAGAAAAACCTTCAATTCCAAAAAGTAATCACGCATTGGTGGGTCTATATAAAATCAAAGAATCAAATACTTTGTTTGAATGTTTTCAACAATTGGTGAATGACAATATCAAATCGAACGGGGAATATAATTTAACAGATGCTTTGGATTGCATGATCAAAAAAGGAGTGCAGTTTAAGTCTTTCAAAGTGAAAAACTGGTATGACTGCGGGAAGAAAGAAACCTTGCTGGAAACCAATGCCGTATTGCTTAAAAAATCTGGAGGCTACGCCATCAACCCAGAATTATATACCAATAGTATCATCATCGCACCGGTAAGTATTGCAGATGGATGCGTTATTGAAAATTCCATTATTGGACCTCATGTAACAATTGGTAACAACACAACTATCAAAAGTTCCATTGTAAAAGACAGTATCATTGGCTCTTTCACTTCGCTTGACGAAGTGGTATTGGACAATTCATTGATTGGAAGCGATGCCGCTATCAAAGGAATGAGTCGTACTTTAAATATTGGAGACAATACCGAAATCGATTTCGGTTAGGCTTTATGGATTAAAGTAGAGTTCCCTTGCGCAACACAGGTTAATACTAAATCATTGATACATACATGTGCAGGTGTATTGGTAACGAACCAAATCGTATCGGCAATATCTTCTGGTTTAAGTGGCGTATAGCCAGCATAAACAGCTTTTGCTTTTTCAGCATCTCCTTTAAAACGAACTAAAGAAAAATCAGTTTCAACTGCTCCAGGATGTATTGCTGTTACTTTTACTTGGTATTGTAATAAGTCAATTCTTTGTGCCTTGCTAATTGCGTCTACAGCATGTTTTGTTGCGCAATAAATATTACCATCCTTGTATACTTCTTTAGCAGCCGTACTTCCAATATTAATTATATGTCCTTTCTCTTTTATAAGATTCGGCAAAACCGCTTTAGATGCATACAATAACCCCTTTACATTGGTATCGATCATCGTTTCCCAATCTTCTATACTTGCTTGTTCAAAAGAGTCTCTTCCCAATGCAAGCCCAGCGTTGTTGACTAATATATTAATTGCTTGCCATTCTGCTGGCAAATTTTGCAAATTAGCAAAGACTGCATTTTTATCTTGAATATCAAAGGCTAAACATAAAGTTTTGACACCATAAGTGGTTTCAAGTGATTTTGCTAGTTCATCTAATTTTTCTTTTCTTCTTGCTGTTAAAATTAAATTCCAACCACCTGCTGCAAATTTTGTTGCGATGGCTTTTCCAAATCCTGCACTTGCTCCTGTAACTAATATAATTTTTGACATGGTATTGTTTTTAAACTTAGTTGATTCAACTAAGCGGTTTCTATGAATTGTTGTATAAATTGATTCACCTGGTCCGTCGCTTCAAGCATGCCCATATGGCCAACTCCTTGAAGTACCAAGCTGTTTGATGAAGGTAATAATTTAATTTGTTCTAAACTATCTTCAATAGGAACGGCAAGGTCTTCGGTGCCAGCTATCATCCAAACTGGAATAGAGGATTGCTTTAGCAAATGTGTAAAAGCCTTTCTGTTGCGCATGGCAAATACAAATTGGATCATTGCTTCCTTGCTAATACCTGTTCCACTATCAATAACATCTTGTATTACTTCAGGGGTGTTTTTCTTAAACTCATTTGAAAATAAGTTTGGCGTCGCGGTCTCAAGGTATTTGGATACACCCCATTCTTCTAAGAATTCTGCCACTTTCATTCTACTTGCTTTTTTTGCTTCATTGTCTTCGTAGCTCGTAGAATGCACTAATAACAATCCTTGGACATGATTGATATAATAATCGGCAAAAGATAATCCTATATAGCCACCCATGCTATGCCCAGCGATGTAGTAATGTTCGATATTTAAATGATGCATTAATTCATGCAACACTTCTACATACATCCTAATACTAGGTGCATGACTATGGTGTAGGGTGAGTGGCTTGCATTGAACACCTGGTATATTTGGTGCAATCACTCTATACTTTGAAGCTAAGAATTCAATTTGATGCTTCCATATGCAATGGTCTTCTCCAAAACCATGAATGAGTAAAATTGTTTTTTCACCTGCACCTGCATCAAAATAAGAGAGTTGATCTACTCCGTAATCGTATTGGTGCGTTGTTAGGCTATGTGAATTTTGCATCTGTTCCTCTTTTGATCAACCTGTAATTTAAGAACAAGGAAACAAGCATTAATAAGTAGACTGAAATAGAAAAAGACTGAGGCAGCCAATTGCTTGTTAATAATATAGCTACAGTAACAAAGAAAAACACTCGACCTAAATAGCCGGCCCAAATAGGACGAATAAAATAGAAAATCAATGCTATCCAATAAAATGGATGTAGCCATAAAATATTCCAGTTTTCATGACATGCAGTATGTAATGAAAATAAACTCATGTAAACTAAAAGCAATCCACCTAGACCAAAGCTGAAAAGTAAAAAGACGTCTAAAAATTTTGCGGTAAGTACAGACCATCTTGCATTCCATTTTGCTAGAAATAAGTACAATACAAAGAATCCAAGTATAAAATAGATTGGATCTGATGGTTTTCTCGTTAATGGTCTTGAGAAGTCATAAGCAGCTTCTCTAATAATTGAATTTGGTTGCGCAGCAATTTGAGCATACAATAAGTCGGGTAAAAAGCCAGCTTGCATTGCAGAGGGTGCTTTATCAGAAACGGCCCCTAATAATATGTCTATCCCTAGTCCGATCCAAGGTATGCCTTGTTGATATGGTGCTTCAACCACATGTGTTCTAAAGCTTTTAATGGAACTGGCCGGCACCTGGTTAGATGTAAAATGGTACAAACCATCTTTTACACGTGTTGTACAATTATCGGTAATGAAATTGTATAAATAATAACGATTACTCCCCTCTAAATTTTTCTGCAGAGCATTTTGCCATTTTATTTTTTCGGCATTGGTTAAGGAAAGCACTTGCTCTTTGATGCTTCTTCCTTCGTATTGATATTGTAATAAAAAGTTTTGAAAATATTCGGGAGATAAAAAGTACTGTAAGTTGCCTTTTACAAATTCAGCTAAAAAATTAGGGGTATTGAAATCGAATGTGCCAAAATTGTAGACTACATCTGTTTGATTGACTGAATCTACAATTCTAATAGCAGTATGTCCCCAGGCGGTATATACATCTTCGCCTGGTGCGCAAGTAAGAATGCTAATTTGCAAAGCAGCTTTGCTACTATCTTGTGCTTTCAGTTTATTTGGACTAAAACAAATCAGTAAAAACAAAGCAAAGAATTGCAAACAAAGTTTACGCATTGGAATTATTTATAACTGTATCTTATTTTCTGCTATAGTTTGGAGACTCTTTAGTGATATCAATATCGTGTGCATGGCTCTCTCTCATACCAGCGTTTGTGATTTGAACAAAAGTGGCATTCTGCAAGTCTTTTACAGTTTTAGCACCGCAATAACCCATGCCCGCTTTTAATCCACCTACAAATTGATAGATGATTTCACCTAAAGTACCCTTGTATGCAACACGACCTTCAATCCCTTCCGGTACAAATTTCTTTGCATCAGCACCTTCTTGGAAATAACGATCGCCACTTCCTTGAGACATGGCACCAATACTACCCATGCCACGGTATCCTTTGAACTTTCTTCCTTCGTAAATTATGGTTTCGCCCGGACTTTCTTCAGTTCCAGCAAAAATGCTACCCATCATTACACAGTTAGCACCAGCTGCTAAAGCTTTTACCATATCGCCAGTATAACGAATACCTCCATCAGCAATGATTGGAATATTTTTTCCTTTCAAGGCTTTTGCTGCTTCCATGATTGCTGTTAATTGTGGTACACCTGCGCCTGCAACAATTCTAGTAGTACAAATTGAACCTGGTCCAATTCCCACTTTCACTGCATCTGCACCTGCTGCTGCTAAAGCTAGAGCACCTTTGCCAGTTGCAACATTGCCAGCAATGACTTGTAGATTTTTAAAATTCTTTTTGATCAATTTTAATGCTTCAATCACGCCTTTGCTATGCCCATGTGCACTATCTAAAGAAACAATATCAACACCTACACTTTGTAATGCAGCTGCACGATCTAAAACATCTTTTGTGATTCCTAAAGCGGCACCTACTAATAAGCGACCAATATTGTCTTTGGCTGCATTTGGGAATGCGCTTACTTGTAAAATATCTCTGTAGGTAATTAAGCCAATTAATTTCCCTTGTTTATTGACAACTGGTAATTTCTCGATTTTATATTGGCGTAATATTTTTTCTGCTTTCTTTAAATCTGTTCCTTCTGGTGCAATGATCAAATTTTCTTTGGTCATTACTTCGCTAATTTTTCTTTTACGATCTGTTTCAAAACGTAAATCACGATTCGTAAGGATGCCCACAAGTTTGTGGTTTTTGTCTACAATAGGAATACCGCCAATCTTATTGTCACGCATTAAGTTCAATGCATCACCAATGGTAGCTGTTACTTCTAATGTGATTGGGTCAACGATCATACCACTCTCGCTACGCTTTACTTTACGAACTTGTTCTGCTTGGCGTTCGATAGACATGTTTTTGTGTAAAATCCCAATACCGCCTTCTCTTGCTAATGCAATAGCTAATTGTGCTTCGGTTACTGTATCCATAGCTGCAGACAACACAGGCACATGCAATTTGATATGCTTGGTCAGATTAGCGTGGATATTTACTTCGGAAGGGAGGATTTCGGAATAAGCGGGCATTAATAATACATCATCAAATGTCAAGCCTTGTCCAAAAATGCGGGAGGTAGAATTTCTTGTTGCCATAGGCAAAGATAGGGCAAGGCAATATTTAGGCAAAATCCTTTTTAGCGAATACTATAGAAAGCGCCTCCATGAGGGAGGATTAGGCCATTCAATTCAAGAGTTAATAAATGAGTGGAAAGCAAACCGATATTGAGATTGAACTGATTAGCGAGTTGGTCTCGATGAATCGGCCCTTTTTTTGCAATTTGCGTTAAAATTTCATGACAAATGGGCGATACTGCATAGGGAAGCGGTTTTTGAATGTTTTTTGGGCTTTCTAATGCAGCCCAACCCAGACTTTCTAATAATTGACTTGGGCTTTGATATACCTGGGCCGTATTGGATTGTAATAAGGCAAGGCAGCCACTGCTTTTTATATCTGTAATCCTACCTGGAACAGCAAAGACCTCCCTATTATAGCCTCTAGCCAAACCAGCGGTAATTAAACTACCACCTTTAGTATCGGATTCAATGACAATGGTTGCATCCGACATGCCAGCAACAATCCTATTCCTTTTCGGAAATTGAAAAGGTAGGGGAGCTGTCTCTGTTGGATTTTCAGTAAGTAGCCCACCATAGTCCATCATTTTTTTTGCTAATCTTTGATGCTGATTTGGGTAGATAGCATCTAATCCAGTTGCGGTTACGCCCCAATTGGGTATTTTTAATTGACATGCTTTTTGATGCACGAGACCATCAATACCTAAAGCTAAGCCACTTACAATTCCTAAGTTTAAATAAGCAAGCCCTTCTACTAATTCTTGAATTACTTTATCTGCATAAAGGCTGTGGGTTCTAGTACCAACAATACTCACTAAGCAAGGTAGGTTCCATTTTTTAGAACCTTTTGAAAATAAAATTGTGGGAGCGTCATCGCACTGAAATAAACGATTAGGATAAAAGGCATCTTCCAACAAAGTCGAATCAATCCCAAGTCTAGTCATTGTTTCAAGTTCTGCAGCCGCGGCTTTTAATGGCCATGCAGCCATGATTGATGGACGATAATCGCCTTCAATTGCTTTAAAGGCTGCTTCTCCTTTTTGCCTTTCATTATAAATAGCGATTGCAGAGCCAAAGTATTTAATTAAAGCAGTACGAACATAATTATTGATGCCCTGGATTTGAGAAAAAGCAATGGCGTATAAAAGAGCATTATTCATGCATTGAAAATCCTCAGAAATACATTGTAGAAATCAAGTATTAATACCTCATTTTTTTGTTTTACAGCAATTGTATATAAATTATTGAAGCGTAATTGTAAAACTAGTCCTTCTATTTTTTGCTCTACCCGTTGCAGTCGTATTGTCTGCAATTGGCATGCTAGAGCCAAGTCCTTTCGCTTGAATACGATTTGCGCCAATCCCTTTTGAGACTAAGTATTGCCGAATGGATTGCGCTCTTTGAAGTGATAATAAATTATTTTGAGCCACCGTTCCGGTATTGTCTGTATGACCTTCGATTAGTATAGTTGCATTCTTTGTATTCATTAAATAAGTTGCTAAAGCATCTAATTCTACGCTGGAAATTGATTGCAATTTTGCAGAACTTGATTCAAAATAAACTTGATTAAATATTTTAGTAAAGACTTTTTCAATTGGGGTAAGCGCAAAACTGAAAGTTTTTCCAGCCATTGCTTTAACTGTATCAATTGGAAGAATGCGCGTGATATAATCATGGTCTTTGCTCATGATTTTTAAACCAAGACTATCAAAGTAAGGAAGTGCTAATAAAAACTTACCCATGCTGTCCACTTGCATTTCTAGTATAGGATAGCCAGATGCAGGATCTACTATATGCACATCTGCAGCAATTGTTTTCTTAGATTTTGCGTTAATAATTTCTCCTTTGATATACCAGGTTTTATGTGCTCTTGTGTTTTCTGCAAGTGTAATTTTATAAATATCTAACTCACCCCTGCTGTCCGCTCTATCACTTGCTATATAAGCTGAAACTCCATTACTTGCAACAGCAATACTGCCTTCGTTATCATAGGTATTGATTGGGTAACCAAGATTCAATGGGGTTGTCCAACTACCATCAATTTTTTTTCTTGCTACATAAAAGTCTGCACCGCCAAAACCAGGATGTCCATTGCTTGAAAAATATAAGCTCTGATTATCAGCATGGATAAATGGCGTTTGATCGTCTCCTTTTGTATTGATTGTTGGACCTAGGTTGATGGCATCTTCCCAATAGCCTTTTTCGTTTTTATAAGCCACATAAATATCAATACCACCATAGCCTTCTGGACGATTACTTGCAAAGTAAATACTATTGCCATCAGGTGCAATACTAGGGGCGCTATCCCAATAATCACTATTAATTCTTTGTCCTAAGTTTTTTGGCTTAGACCATCCCCATGGCGTTCTTTGAACTTTATAAAGATCATAACGACCATAACCTTGTTCTGCATAATCTGCTGCGTAATACAATGTCTGCAAATCGGCACTTAAACTCATACTACCTTTTTTTGCAGCAAAGTTTAAAGTATCAGATAGCCGCTCTGCAGCTGTAAAACCTCCTGCGCCCATATTGCTTGAATAAATATCCTCTCTACTTAAATTCAATCTACGCATAAAAAGAAATAAGCTATCCTGAATACTAACAGTAGGAAAATATTCCGAAGCAGCAGAGTTAATGCTATCTCCCATGTTTTGAATGGTGATTTCAGGTGCATTTTTTTGAGCAATTGCAAATTTGCAAATTTCCATTAAAGCATTCGCTTTTTCTTTTAAATAACTTGGCAGGGTATTGTTGATAATATAAGGATCAAGTAAATCTTTTGCGGCATTGTATTGTCCAATGCTAGCTAATGCGGTGCCTTGTTTTACAAGAAAAGGAATTGCTGCACTGCTATCAATTTTTTTAATTTGATCAAAGCGTTCGATCGCTAATTTATAATTTCTAGTATCCAGGTAGATCTGAAATAAAGCAATTAATGGATCTACATATTGATTGTCTTTCTCAGATGCGTTAGAGAATAATTGAATTGCTTTTTGAGTCTCCTTGTTTTCTAATGCGCGCAATCCTGCTTCATAATTTTGCAAAGCTTGTTTGGATTGACTCAATAAACTAGTACTGCAAAAAAAAGTGCAAGTCAAAAAAAAGGCTATCCCAAAAAGGTATCGTAACTGAAAATTCATGTTACATTAAAGGTAGTACAACTACTTGAATTGATTAAGGTACTTGGATGTACTTATGTAATTGTGCGCTTAATTCCCAGCTTGGGTTCGCTTTAATATAGTCAATCACTAAAGGTGTCATAGCGTCTGACTTATCCCATTCCGGTTGTAAATATTTTTTACAATTAATAGTTATTTCATTGGCAAATGAATTTGCCCAGTCAAAGTCTGACTTATTAAATACGACTACTTTTAATTCATCTGCTGCTTTTACCGCTTCTGGCAAAGGCGCTTTAAATTTCTTAGGAGATAAACATACCCAATCCCAGCTTCCACTCATTGGGCTTGAACCAGAAGTTTCAATATGCGTTTGAAAACCAGCATTTTTTAATGCAGTTGTTAATGCATCTAAAGGATGCAATAATGGTTCGCCGCCTGTTACAATTGCAATACGCCCAGGATGTTTTATAGCAGCATCAACAATTTCATCGATTGATAAAACAGGATGTTTGCTTGCATCCCAACTATCTTTTACATCACACCAAACACAGCCTACATCACATCCGGCTAAGCGAATAAAAAACGCAGCTTTGCCCTGATGATAACCTTCACCTTGTAAAGAATAAAACATTTCCATTACTGGATAAGTATGTGGTATGCTCAATGTAATAATTTTAAATTTTATAAACCTTAGGCGGCTTTTTATAAACCTTGATAGGCCTTCATGGTGTTTTTTAATAATCCTGCAATAGTCATTAATCCAACCCCACCAGGAACAGGCGTTACTGCAGAGGCGACTGTAATTGCAGAAGCATAATTCACATCTCCTTTAATTCTAAAACCTTTTGCTGCAGTTGGATCGGATACTCTTGTAATTCCTACATCAATAATTACCGCACCTGGCTTGATCATGCTTGCATCCACAAAGTCAGGAATGCCGACTGCTACAACTATGATATCTGCTTTAGAACATACGTCTATTAAATCTTCTTTTGGAGTGTATCTATGACAACAAGTTACCGTGCAATTTCCTTGAGGATGTTCTGCGCTTAATAAAATACTCATTGGTCTACCAACAATATTGCTACGACCAATTACGACTGCACGCTTGCCTTTTGTTTCAATATTAAAATGTTCAAGCATTAACATTACACCATAAGGTGTGGCAGGAATAAAGGTGTTTAAACCTTGAACCAATCTACCCACATTTGCAGGATGAAATCCGTCCACATCTTTTTTAGGGTCTATGGCTTCAATTACTTTGGCGTCGTCGATATGTTTAGGAAGCGGTAATTGTACTAAAATGCCATCCACATTTGCATCTTTATTTAATGCTTCAATCTGCGCTAATAAATCTGCCTCACTAACAGTCTCTTCAAATCGGTATAGAGAAGAGCCAAATCCAGTCTCCTCGCAATTTTTAACTTTACTTGCTACATAAGTTTCACTAGCGCCATTGGTGCCCACTAAAATTGCCGCTAAATGAGGTGTTCTCTTACCTGCCGCTTTTAGCGCTGTTGTTTGTTCTAATAAGCTTGCTTTGACTGCTGCTGAGGCAATTTTTCCGTCTAGTACTAACATATTGCAAATTTAGTTCTTTTTAAGATTCCATCCCTCGTATCTTTGAGCTCTTAAATTAGTTTATGGAACAGAACCCGAATCAACCCCTAAATATTGAAATCAGCGAGGAAATTGCTGAAGGCGCTTATGCAAACTTGGCAATCATTACACATAGTAATGCTGAGTTTGTAGTAGATTTCGTGAATGTGATGCCTGGCACACCAAAAAGTAAAGTAAAGTCTCGTGTGATTTTGACACCGATGCACGCAAAAAGATTCATGAAAGCAATGGTCGAAAATATTGAAAGATATGAAGCAGCACATGGCCCAATAGGAGATATGGAGCAAATTGAAATCCCAATGAATTTCGGAGGCCCTACTGCACAAGCTTAGATTTAAAGCAGCATTACCAATTGGTATGTTGCTCTGCATAACTATAATAACCTTCTGTGCTGACAATTAAATGGTCGATCAATTTAATGTCAAACAATGCTGCCCCTTTTTTATTTTTTCTGTCAAATTATCATCCATCCTACTGGGGTTTAATTGCCCGCTAGGATGGTTATGGCAGATGATAAAGCCGGTGGCACCATGGCTAATAACCAATTTGAAAATAATTCGAGGGTCTGCAATAGTACCCGTAATACCCCCTTCGCTTAAGACTTCCTCGTGAATGATTTTATTTGCTTGATTTAATAAGAGCACCATAAAAACTTCTCGCTGTTCAAATTGTAATTTATTCTTAAGATGATTTGCGACATCTCGACTTTGATGAATAGATGTTTGCTTGTCTAATAGGTCCAATCTCCTTGAACCCAACTCTATTGCGGCTAAAATCCTTACTGCTTTTATCTTTCCAATGCCTTTAATTTTTAAGTTCACAATATCCGCGACACTGTATTGGGCAAATTTTTGAATACTATTTGTTGCAGTAGCTAATAAACTTCTTGCTAGTTCAATTGCATTTTGTTCTGCCGTACCATGTTGGATAAGTATGGCCAATAATTCAACATCACTTAAATGACTTGCACCTTTAGAACTAAATTTATAAATTGGTTGGTCCTGTTCTGCCCAAAAACGAATACTACTTGTTTGCATAAACAATTTTGGCCAAATATATTTTTTAATGGTCCCTTATTTCTGCGTACAAATTCATGTTAATTGGAATTGGTGTGCATAACTCGACTAATTGTTGAAAATTTGCCTCGTATTGACTAAAATTTTGTGAACGATATCAATACCTTTGAAACACATTTTACCCACCATGAATCCTTCAGTTAAAATTTTCGCGGGCACTGGCTCGCAGGCTCTTGCAGAAAAAATTGCACAACGTTTTGGCGCCCCTATTGGTAAAATCAATATTCAAAAATTTAGCGATGGTGAATTCCAGCCTATCTTTTTGGAAAGTATCAGAGGGGACTATGTTTTTTTAGTACAAAGTACTTACGCACCAACCGATAATTTAATGGAATTATTGATGATGATTGATGCGGCTAAAAGAGCAAGTGCATACAAAATTATTGCAGTCGTACCTTATTATGGTTTTGCGAGACAAGACCGTAAAGACAAACCACGTGTTGCTATCGGTGCCAAATTGATTGCTACTTTATTGGAAGCAGCAGGGGCAGATAGGGTGATCACCATGGATTTACATGCAGCGCAGATTCAAGGATTCTTTGACGTGCCTGTTGACCACTTAGATAGCTCAGCTATTTTCATACCTTATATAGAGTCATTGAATTTAGAAAACCTAGCATTTGCTGCACCAGACGTTGGAAGTACGAACCGTGTGCGTGAAGTAGCCAACTACTTTAATGCAGAAATGGTGATCTGTGATAAGCACAGAAAGCGTGCCAACGAGATTGCAAGTATGGTGGTAATTGGTGACGTTACAGGCAAGGACATTGTAATTGTAGACGATATCTGCGATACGGGTGGCACTTTGGTTAAGGCAGCTGGTCTATTAAAAGAGAAAGGTGCTAGAACCGTACGTGCATTAATAACCCATCCAGTATTGAGTGGTAAAGCCTATGAAAACATCGAGAATTCTGTTTTAGAGGAATTAGTGGTTTGCGATACCATCCCATTAAAATTTGAATCTTCTAAAATCAAGGTATTGACGGTGGCAGACTTATTTGCGATCGCAATCCGTAATGCCTACGAGAATAAGAGTATTACAAGCCTATTTGTACACGCTCAATTGAAGGCAAGAAACCAGTAATACACTGATTTACAATATATTACAAATAATTAGGAGCAACTTTGGTTGCTTCTTTTTATTTCATTACCTTTGCCGTCCATATTTAAAATTTAAACCATGAAGACAATTACAATCGAAGGACACTTGAGGACCGAGTCTGGCAAAAAAGCCGCCCGCCAAATCCGCTCTCAAGAAAACGTGCCAGCTGTAATTTACGGGGGTGCTAAAGAAGTAAATTTCTATGCTTCTGCTAAGGCTTTCAAGCCATTAGTGTACACAAGTGAATTTTTGATCGCTGAAGTTGCTGTAGACGGCAAAAAATACAAATGTATTTTGAAGGATCTACAATTTGACAAAGTATCTGATTTATTATTACACGTTGACTTATTAGAGTTAGTGGACGATAAGAAAGTAGTAGCTACATTGCCATTGAAATTAGTTGGATCATCTGTGGGTGTTAAAGCAGGTGGTAAATTAGTTTCTAAAGTAAAAGCGGTTAAAGTGAAAGCTTTACCAAAAGACTTAAGAGAATTTATTGAGTTAGATATTACTAAATTAGAATTGAACGCGAACTTACGTATCGAAGATATTAAGGTTCCAAACATGGAGATCATGAACTCTCCACGTATCCCAGTTGCTTCTGTAGTAATGACTCGTCAATTGAAACAAGAAGAATCTGAAGCTGCAAAAGCAGGTAAGAAATAATTCAAGCTTATTTGAATAAAAAACCCTCTGAGCAATCAGGGGGTTTTGTTTTTTAAGGTAGCCTTCAAAAATTTAAGGCTACCTTAAAAAACCACTGATGATTTTAAAAATCGCAGTAGCGATTTTTAGTCTAATCTGGTATAATTTTCTTTACTTTTGAAACCAAGAAATACATATGTCAAAATTTTTACTCATAGGACTAGGGAATGTAGGTGCAGAATATGCGCATACACGCCATAATATTGGATTTGATGTATTGGATGCCTTTGTGATTAAGCATGGTGGCTTTTTTAAAGTAGATCGCTTGGCAGAAGTTGCAGAAGTAAAATGGAAGGGTAAAATATTTGTTTGTATCAAGCCAACCACCTACATGAACTTAAGTGGTAAAGCTTTTAAATATTGGATGGATAAAGAAAAAGTTGCACTAGAAAATACATTAACAATTGTAGACGACCTAGCATTACCAACTTCTAAGTTACGCCTTCGTGCATCTGGTTCGGATGCCGGACACAATGGTTTAAAAGACATTCAATTGACTTTAGGTACAGATGCATATCCTAAATTAAGATTTGGTATTGGAAATGATTTTGTAAAAGGACAACAGGTAGATTTTGTTTTAGGAAGATGGGCGCAAACCGAAAGAAAACTAATTGATTTGAAAATCGAAAAATCAGTTGAAGTGATAGAATCATTTGCAACTATTGGACTATCTAGAACAATGACTTTTGCAAATGGATTAGATATTAAAATAGATTAAATAATTTTTATGAGTATATTCTGTATTGGTCGTAATTATGTAGAGCATGCGCATGAGTTAGGAAACGAAGTGCCTACATCTGCCATTATATTTATGAAACCAGATACGGCCTTATTGCCAAAGGGCGAAAATTTTTCTATTCCAAGTTTCACGAATGATTTACATTTTGAAGGAGAATTAGTTTTACGTGTAAGCAAGAAAGGAAAAAATTTAGCTGCCCTGCATCCAGAAGGCATTAATGTATTAGACTATTGCGATGCCATTTCTGTAGGAATCGATTTTACTGCCCGAGATTTACAAAACAAGCTAAAAGAAAAGGGTCTTCCTTGGGAAAAAGCAAAGGCTTTTGATAATGCAGCTATTCTAGGTGAATGGCATCCCTTAACTGCTCAAATTTTATCTGCTCCAATACATTATACTTTATCAAAAAATGGCAGCACAGTTCAAACAGGTGATTCAAGTTTAATGATCTTCCCTTTGGACAAGATATTAGCTGGTATTACGGAGTACTTTACCATCTATCCTGGGGACTTAATCTACACGGGAACCCCTGCAGGCGTTGGCCCAACATCCAAAGGCGATGTATTTGAAGGTTTTTTTGAGGGACAGTCTGTTTTTAGTCTAAAAGTGAACGGATAATTTCAAAAAAATTAAGTAGTTTTGCCACCCTTAAAAGGGTATAACCATAAAGGGTCTTGGCGAGGTAGCTCAGTTGGTTAGAGCACAGGATTCATAACCCTGAGGTCCCGGGTTCAAATCCCGGTCTCGCTACAAAGCCTCTCACGAAAGTGAGAGGCTTTTTTAATGCGAAGAGGTGTCGAAAGTTCACTTTCGTAAACCTATGAGCATTAAAAAAGCCAACTGAACGCGAAGCGTTTAGTTGAAAGGCTTTGGGTAAATCGAATTTTTGTGGGATGACAATGCGCAGTATTGGCAATCCCGAAGCGTTTAGTTGAAAGGCTTTGGGTAAATCGAACTGTTGGGGATGCCGACACAGTAGGCCATCCCGAATTTATTAGAATAATCTCTCAAGGACTTAAGTTAAATCGTGGGTCCTTTATTGTGTGTGGAATTGTGTTAGTTTTTATCATTTCTTTCCGAAAAGATTAATTTAAGTCAAACAAATTCTACATGATTTCCCTAAGTAAATTCTGTGAGGCATAGATGTACAAACTATTAGTTAAATTTGTTTAATACATATTCAATTTATTATGGTCAAGCAATTTTTATTAATCATTGGATTCTTATGTTCCATACAAGTAATGTCTCAAACTGGTATTGGTACAACTACGCCACATGTCTCTGCGAAGTTGGATGTAACTTCTACTAATAAAGGATTCTTACCACCACGTGTTACTTTATCAAGTGTAACTGATGCAACTACAATTCCAACACCTGCAACAGGTCTATTAGTATACAATTTAGGATCTGAGGGCTTGAAGGCGGGCTATTACTATTGGAATGGTTCGAACTGGGCAACAATTGCTACTGCGTCTTCACCTGATCAAACTTTAGATTACGTTTCAGTACAATCAAGCGGTCAAACAGTGGTTACAGGTAATACAATAATGTATAATACAACTCTTTCTGGTAATATTCCATATAATAGCTCAACAGGTAATTTCTCATTAATTGCAGGAAAGACTTACAGACTAACAGCATATGCAACTTTGGATGTTTCATCTAGTGCAGGTGCAGAATTAAATTTTGTATGGAGAAATGCAGCCAACGCCGAACTTGGTAATTATGCATTATTACTGGCAGCAAATTCCACTATTACTGCAGCTGGACAAGGTATTGTAGATGTTATATATACACCAACAACAAATACTACCGTTTCAGTTTATGTAAATTGGGCTGGAGGAACGGTGGCATTAAGAGGAGGATATACATATGCAACTATACAACAAATAGGTTCTTCTGCAACTATAAACCCATGGACACTTTCTGGTACAAATACTTATAATACAACCGGGAATGTTGGTATAGGGTCCTCATCGCCAAGTGCGTCTGCTTTATTAGATGTAAGTTCTTCAAGTAAAGGTATTTTAATACCTAGGATGACGGCATCCCAAAAAAATGCAATTGCTTCGCCAACAACAGGGTTATTAATCTTTCAGACGGATGCTCCATCTGATTTTTATTACTACAACGGTAGTTCATGGATGAGTCTTAGAGAACCTACCTGGACAAGTGCAGGTACAATTCAAAGTGTAGGATGGAATGCAACTACAACTGCTCCAACAATTGGAACAACCACTGTAAATGATTACAGTTATAAACAGATTGGGGCAAAGACATGGCAATGTCAACTTATATATTCAGCTCCAAGTAATAGTTCTGGAAATAATGGTGGTTCAGGAGATTATTTATTTACTTTACCCAGTGGTTTACAATTCAATACTTCTATTGTTGGGCAGGCCATTAATGTTGACAATGTAGGTACAAGTAGTTGGATTTGGCCTTCACTTTGGCTTAGTAATTCTACTGGTACTATTACTAACTCAGGTCAAGCTGGACTATTATATGTAGTACCATATAGTAGTACTCAATTTAGACTTATTCATGTTGGTATTGCTGGTATTGGGTATGTTATTCCTTATGGCAGTGGATACTACAGTGTAGGTGCAAACGTAAGTTGGCGTGTGACATTCACATTTCAATCATTATAATTTTTTGAGATTAAAGTCAAGTAATTTGGTGAGTAAAAGTTGAATTTAAAATTTACTAAATCGAGCCACACAATTCAATACAAAAGACTACAAAAGCGTGCCACTAGGATATAAATTGAACACGGATACCTTTACGATTTTAGAGTTTTTATTTCTTGTTAAAAGTAGATTATCAATTTGCTGAGACTCGTTTTTTTCAAGTTCCTCTGCGTGAGGAAAACACCCCCTGAATTCGACTAAAATCGGTCGTTTTCAGTTTTGTGAAAACGTAACTAATTACAAATCAACGCCTTCATTTTCTTAAAAAATCTTCATAACCCTGAGGTCCCGGGTTCAAATCCCGGTCTCGCTACAAAGCCTCTCATGAAAGTGAGAGGCTTTTTTAATGCGAGCAGCGTCAAGAGCTCGCTTTCGTAAACAGACGAGAAGCAAAAAAGCCAACTGAACGCGAAGCGTTTAGTTGAAAGGCTTTGGGTAAGGCGAACTGTTTGGGATGACAGCGAAGTGAAACGAGTCTAGTAATCCACAGTCTGCCTCAAAATGACAATTATTATTAATCTCTATCTTCATTAAATGAAAATATTTTTATTAATCCTGTTATTGTCTTTTTCTTTTATCGGAATTGCACAAGCCAATCATCTATTAAACAATAGCCATTTAGAGAAATTCAAAAATGCGAAATCATATACTTTATCAATGGCTGAAAAATTAGCTGAAGAGAAGTATGATTTTAAACCTGTAAAGCAAGAAATGATTTTTAAAGAACAACTAGTTCATATAGGTGAAAACATTTATTGGTTAAGTTCAACTTACTTAAAAGAAGCGCCTAGCCCTTTAAAAGGAAAAAAAGTCATTTCAAGTGAGATGAATAAGGAACAAGTAAGGCAATTTGTTAAAGATGCTTATGAATATGGATTTAAAGTAATGACTGAGTTAGATGAAAAGACCTTATCAAAATAATTTAATTGGAATGGTGGCAAACTGAATAAGTATCAATTTTTAAATTTGATACAAGATCATCAAGCACACCATGTTGGACAATTAATTGTATACCTTATATTAAATACAATAGAACCACCAAAATATATAGGTTGGTAATAAAAATCTAATTATTTTTTAGATGATTCTTTAAATTCTGAGGGAGTAACTGAAAATTTAGATTTAAAAACAGTCGAAAAATATGCTTGTGATGAGAAACCTACTTTATAAGCAACTTCTGAAATAGTAAGGTCTTCATTCATTAGCAAGTATTTTGCTTTTTGTAGTCTAACAGACAAAATATAATCATTTACGCTAAATCCTAGTAGGGCTTTTGTTTTTCTATATAATTGTATTTTAGATATACCCAATCCTTTATAGATATCATCGACTGATAAGTCTTCGTTGGCAAGATTAGACTCAATTAGGGAGGTAAATTCGCTAATAAACTTACGATCTAATTTATTAGAACTATTTGACCTACTCTCGGAAGGTAATTCGCTTATAAAATGCTCGCGTAAAACAGCTCTGTTTCTTAAAAGTGATACAATAGATTCCTCTAGATACTTTAAATTAAACGGTTTACTGATAAACAAATCAGCAAATGATTTCATCCCTTCTATTTGATCTTCAATAGAAGTTTTAGCAGTCAATAAGATGATGGGAATATGCGAGGTTCTTAGGTCATTCTTTAAAATTTCTGCTAGTTTTAATCCACTCATACCAGGCATAATTATATCTGAAATGATTAAATCAGGAACAACATCAAACGCTTTATTCATACCTTCATTACCATCTTTTGCAGTAAGCACTTCATAGCTTCCCTCCAACCTGTTACTTAAAAAGGAATTTAAATCATCATTATCTTCAATAATCAAGATAGAAGTCAAATTTTCTGATGTTTTGGTTGTTACTTTTTCATAATTATGAGGTAAGACATCAGTTGTATAGATATGAGTTTCTTTTAAGTTTATGTCATCATTATATTTTATTGCACGAAGTCCTTTGTTTTGTTTAAAAGGTAATGTGATTGTAAAACAAGTGCCACTTCCTTTTTTACTATTGATGATTATATTGCCATTATGTGCTTTAATCAATTCTTTTGATAGTGCAAGCCCAAGACCAGTTCCTTTAAACGTACTACTGTGCCCTTGATAAAAGACATCAAATGCATGTTCAACGTCTTCTGTAGACATTCCAATTCCATTGTCTTCAATTTCAATAATTGCATTTTCCTGTTCTTTATCCTGATCTATTGTAATGTTAATTGTGCCATTTTCTTCTGTGAATTTAAAGGCATTAGACAGTAAATTGAAAAGGACTTTGTCAATCATTGATTGATCAAAATCAATGTTTAATCCTGCGGTCTTATCATTCATATTTAATGAAATATGCTTCTTCCTTGCTAAATCTTTAAATTCATTGCTGATTTCAAAAACAAAATCCCCAAGAACTTGCGTTGATGCATTGATTTCCATTTTTCCTTCCTCAATCTTTCTAAAATCCATTAATTGATTAATTAATTTTAGTAATCTAAAGGCGTTTCTTTGAACGAGTTCTAAATTATTTTTTAAAGTAAAGTGAAGCCTAGACGATACCAAGGTATCTTCCAGAGGTCCTATAATGAGTGTAAGTGGAGTCCTTAGTTCATGAGATATATTTGTAAAAAAGTTAAACTTAGCATCAGTTGCTTCTTTTAATTGAGTAACTAATTTTTCTAATTTATTTTTTTGGCTACTAATTTCATCTTTTTGAGCCATTAATTTTCTGCTAATTTTTTTATTCTCTTTAAATAAATAATAAAAAACACTACTAAGTATTAATGCAATAGCTAATGTAATTGAAATTGCAAGAATGATATTGGTTTGATTTTTACTAATTAGTATTTGTTGGTTTATTTTTAATTGGCGACTGTCTATCTCTTTTTGTTGCTCAATGACTTTTCTAGCTTGTTGTTGCAGAATTTTAACGTTTGTGGAATCAATGAGGGTACTCTCAAGAGTATTTTCTTTTTTAAATGGTTTTTTTTCTAAAATATTAATGGCAGTCCTCATTGCCTCCTGACCACCAGTTGGGTATAGGACGGTCGCTTTAAATTGATTACTTGCAACCATATCCATCCCCATTCCTTCTACAGAAAGTCCATCTACCCCTATTATTCTTATTTTGCGCTCAACCCCATTATTTTTACAAATCTGGTAGACATTTTTTGCTATGTAATCACTATGAGCGAAAATGACATCTAAGTCTTTGTTTTTTTTAATGAATGAATCTAGTTTTTTCTCAAAATTTGCCTCATGATCATTGATTTTAGCGATTAATTCGATCCCTTTGTTTTTAGAAATAATGTCTATAAATCCTTTATCTCTATCAATAAAAGGGGAAGCTGTATTTAATCCAGTGATTTCAAGTACTTTCCCCCTTCCTTTAAGTATGGCAACAGTATATTTTCCTGCATTTTGACCAACCTCATAATTAGAGGCACCAATAAATGCAGTATATTTTTCCGAGTTGATTCTCCTGTCAATAAGTACAATAGGTATTTTTGAATCGTAGGCTTTTTCAAGAATAGCGTTCAAAGGCTGAATTTCATGAGGACTTACAATCAATAAGTCAACTTTTAAATTGATAAGTTCCTGAATTTGTTCCTTTTGTTTTTGGCTATTTGCCTGAGCATCTCTATAATAAAATGCTATTTCATTGTTAAAAGACACTTCCCTTTGCATTTCTTTTAACATGCTCTCTCTCCAGTTATCTCCTCCTTGAGCTTGTGCAAAGCCAATTTTATATCTTTTATTTACCTCTTTCTTTTTATTGCACCCCAAAATGGCTGTGCTTAGTAAAAGAATAGTCAGAAAGCTGTAAATGTGCTTAGATTTTGGGATTTTCATTGTGCAAAAGGTTAATTCGGGATGCTTTGAGCAATTTGGCGAAAATTACGGTAAGTGACGTTCAATTTTGTTTATATTTTTTCAAATTTGATTTATTCTTTAAAATCTCCAATTTCTCACTCCAGGAATTGAATCGTTTTTGTAAAAAGCAGTTACAGAAATGAAAGTTTGTTACTAATTTTTGAATCTTAAATTTTATAAAATACTGATAATCAATTAAATGTATTTAATTACAATTTTATACATCTTAGTTCCAATTTCTAAAAGTTATAAAAGCCTTCCTAAATAAATTCATAGCCTTATTTCGTATTGCTATGCTTAAGACTAAATTATTTAGATGGTCAGTTGTGGCCTCCCTGGCTGGATTTATCTTTGGATTTGACACTGTGGTTATTTCAGGTGCGAATATCCCAATTAAAAATCTTTGGAACACCACCCCATTATTTCATGGTTTTTTTATCATGTCCATGGCATTATGGGGTACATTGTTTGGATCTATTTTTGGAGGCATCCCAACAGATAGATATGGTAGAAAAAAAGTACTAATAGTATTAGGTATCTTATTTGCAATTTCAGCTATCGGTTCAGCTTTGGCAAATGGACCCTATGTTTTTTCATTTTTTAGATTTATTGGCGGAATTGGAATTGGTGTTTCATCAGTTGTCGCACCAACCTATATTTCGGAAATATCTACACCTAAAACAAGAGGAAAGCTTGGTGCTTTGTACCAATTTAATATCGTTTTCGGGATCTTAGTTGCTTTTCTTTCTAATTACATCTTTCAAGGGGTTGGTGGTGAAAATGATTGGAGATGGATGCTCGGAATTTTACTCGTGCCATCAGTCATTTTTACAATAATGGTTTTAGGAATTCCCGAAAGTCCAAGGTGGTTAATTACGCAAAAGAATAATATTCCTGCTGCAAGCAACATTTTTAAAGAAATGGGGGTTGAAGATGTTCAAAAGGAAGTGGACTTTATTATAAATGGGAATGCAACAAATAATGTAAACTCCAAGGCTGATTCATTTTTTGTAGTAAAACATAAAAAAATAATTTGGCTGGCTTTTTTAATTGCATTTTTTAATCAATTGTCAGGTATCAACTTTATTTTATATTATGCGCCAGAGATACTTTCTCGAATTGGATTAGGGGCTAAAGATTCTCTTTTAAATTCAATCGCAATAGGGGGTATTAATTTGATATTCACTTTTGTAGGTCTTTACTTAATTGACATCATAGGCAGAAAAAAACTTTTATTAATTGGCTCAATTGGCTATATCATAAGCTTGTCATTGGTAGCAGGTTGTTTTATTTCACATGCTAGTCCTTTTGTTTTGATGTCTTTTTTACTACTATTCATTGCTGCCCATGCTATCGGACAAGGGGCAGTTATATGGGTTTTTATCTCAGAAATTTTTCCAAATAGGCTAAGAGCAACTGGACAAGCTTTTGGTGCGAGTGTTCACTGGGTTTTTGCAGCGATCATTACTTTAATCACGCCCTTATTCTTAGATGAAAATGAAGGAATTTTTAAAGAAAATCCATGGCCCATTTTTGTCTTTTTTGCTTTAATGATGGTTGTCCAGCTAATATGGGTCTTATTTAAAATGCCTGAGACTAAAGGCGTTTCACTGGAAGAGATCGAAAATAAATTAATTAAATAAATCATTTATAAAACTACTCAACGATTGCTTAACGATTTCTTAAAATTCCAAATTAAAAATTTAACTATGAAAAAAACCTTTCTTGTTTTGTTTGTTATGCTCATAGCATTTCAAAACGCATTTGCACAGAGACAGTTGACTGGTTCTGTCAAAGATGCAGCGACAAATTCGCCCTTAATTGGAGCTAGTATCATTATCCAAGGCACTAATAATGGTGTAACAACTAGTGCTGATGGTAAATTTAGCATCCTGCTTACTAAAGATGCTAAAAACATCATTGTTAGTTATGTCGGTTTTGATTCTAAAACACTTTCAGTGAATGGATTAAGCCAGATTGACGTTCTTTTAACTTCATCCAATGAATTAGAGCAAACAGTGGTAATTGGTTACACATCTCAACGAAAAAAAGACTTAACAGGTGCTGTATCAGTAGTTGAACTTTCTCCTGTTAAAAATAATAGCTCAGGAAATATCATGCAATCTTTACAAGGTAGAGTTGCAGGTTTATATATTGAGCGAGATGGTTCACCAAATGGTTCAAACGGTAGAATCTTAATCAGAGGAGCCAATACATTAGGGAATAACGACCCTCTTTATGTTATTGATGGTATTCCGACTACTAGACCAGAAGTGTTTCAGAATTTAAATCCAACAAACATTTCTTCTGTACAAATTTTAAAAGATGCGTCAGCTGTTTCTATTTATGGTGCTAGAGCATCTAATGGTGTAATTATAGTTACAACAAAAAATGGCGGAAATACAAATAATAAAGTAGAATTTCAATTTAACAGTAGCACTTCTTTTCAGTCTGAAAAAGGCACGAGATTGAAAATGTTGAATACCGTAGATAGAGGTAAGGCATTATGGCAAGCTTCTGTTAACGATAGACAAGATCCAGCTGCTGGATATGGTGAAATTTACAATTTTGATTGGAATAATGATTTCAATAATCCGATTTTAAAAAGTGTAACACCTAAAGCTTTTGTTGGAGGTGATCCAAATACGCCAGTGGGTAATACAGATTGGCAAAGTGTTATGTATAAAACAGGTATTGTTACAAATAATACATTAACAGCCTCTGTTGGTAATAAAAATTCTTCAATTGAATTTAGCTTAGGGCATTTAAAAAATACAGGAATGTTAAAATTCACTGGTTATGAAAGAACGAGTGCAAGTGTAAATGCGGTAACTCGATCTTTTAATGACAAAGCTATTTTTGGTTTCAACTTTAATATGGCTAATTCAAATGAAACTTTAACAGCTAGGGATTTAGGTGGTGCATCTACAACATTTTTAGCAGTTACCTTAGCCCCAACAATTCCGGTTTTTCAAAAAGATGGTAAAACATACGCAGGTGCGCTAGGTGCTGGTTATTCAGATCGTAATAATCCACTTCACATGCAAGATCTTGCTAAATGGAATAATGCAAATAGATTGAATGCTTTTGGTAATATATATCTTGAAATTCAACCAGTTAAAAATTTATTCCTTAAATCTACTATTGGTGCTGACAATTCATTTTTTAGCAACAAAGTTATTACACCTACTTTTAGTGAAGGTGCATTGAATAGAACAACAAATAGCTTGTCTTTTGATAAAAATCAATATTTAAGTACAACATTTTCAAACACACTTAGATATAACTTTAATTTAAAGAGCGATCATAGTTTTAAAATCTTATTGGGAACTGAGTTAATAAAAACAAACTTAGATTTCAGTTTTGGTAAAAAAGAAGGATATGCGCTACAAAATAAAGACTATTTTACGCTAAGTGCAGGAACAGGTAATACTACATTAACTGGTGGATCTACAGGTCATTCTTTGTTTTCTCAATTTGGTAGAATCGATTACAGTTTTTCAGATAAATATTTAGCGGCGGTAACTGTAAGAAGAGATGGTTCGTCCAGATTTGGATCAGATAATAGATATGGTATATTTCCGGCAGTTTCTTTGGGCTGGAGAATCGATAGAGAATCATTTTTAAGTTCAAGTAATACTGTTTCTGAATTAAAATTAAGAGTTGGTGCTGGTAGAGTGGGTAACCAACAAATCGGGGACTTGGCTCGTTTTGGTTTATTTGATACTAGATACGGTACTACAATGGCTCAGTTAGTGGGTGGTTTTTGGGAACAATATATGAATATTGGAACAGCCTATTCATTGTCTGGCGCGAATACAGGGACCCTTCCATCTGGCTTTGTACAAACGCAAGCATCTAGTTCTACTTTGAAATGGGAAACAACAGATGAAATAAATGCAGGTGTAGACTTTGCATTTTTGAAAAATTCAATTTTTGGATCTTTTGATTATTTTTCAAGAAGTACAACGGGTATATTAATTACTCCTCCTGTAGCATCTGCATTAGGAGAGGGACAATCTAAGGCAGTAAACGGTGCTTCAAAATCAAACACAGGATGGGAATTTGTGATTGGTTATCAAAGTCAACAAAAAGGAGATTTTAAATATAACGTTAGATTAAACTTTTCGCAATTTAGAGACAAGATCACTGAATTACCTGAAAGCGTTCGTCCAGCATATCCAGGCAACTTAGTAAGTACAATTATAGGACATTCTCAATTTGATATTTTTGGTTTTAAATCAAATGGGTTATTCCAATCTCAAGCTGAAGTTGATGCTGCTCCAAAACAAATCGGTGCTGGACCAGGCCGTATCAGATACGTGGACATCAATAAAGATGGTAAAATTGATGATTTAGATAGAACATGGATTGGTAGTTCTTTACCAAAACTTGAGTATGGTTTAAGAGTTGATCTTAGTTACAAAAAGTTTGATCTATCCATTTTCGGTTCTGGTGTTGCTGGCAAGACTGGATTTGATGTATATACATTATTTAATAGTTTAATGCGCAGTAGAGAGAATGTAGGACCAGGAGTCTTTAACGCTTGGACAAACACTAATAAAAATACTACTGTCCCTGCTTTGACGCTTACAGATAATAATAACGAAGGCAGAGGTTCAGATTATTTCTTTGTAAATGCCTCTTATTTTAAACTAAGAAATGTACAGTTGGGTTACTCATTGAATGGAAATAAAATATTTAATAAGGTAAGAATCTTCGGTATGGCTGAAAATATCTTTTGGATTAAAAGTAAAAAATACACAAGTCCTGATCCTGAAAGAATTGATTTAGATCCAGTGCCTATTCCAAGAACCTTTACAATAGGTATTAACGCGTCATTTTAAATACTTTAAAAAAAATACAAATGAAAAATAAATTATTATATACTACATCATTTATTATGCTTTTATTGATAAGTGCTTGTTCAAAAGTATTAGATTATAGTCCAAAAGGAGTTTTGTCATCTGCAGACCTTACTTCAACTACTGCGATTGACGGATTGGTTACTTCTGCCTATGCAGCCATTGGAAATGGCGATATGATAGGCCCAATTTATAGTAATTGGGCATACGGAAGTGTTAGATCGGATGATGCCTATAAAGGTGGCGGAGGAACTGGTGATGTTTGGGAAATTGATGCTATGGAAAAATATAATTTAGTCACACCAAGTATGGGGGCTTTTGTTTCTAGAAGCTGGCAAAATTTGTATAAATCAATTTCAAGAGCTAATGTAGCATTGAGGGCAGTTAATTCACTATCTGAAGGGCAGTTTCCAAATAAAAAAATAAGAATTGCAGAATTGAGATTTCTAAGAGCTCATAGTTACTTTACATTGAAAAGATTATATAAGAATATTCCAATTTTTGACGAAACAGTTGCAGATACTGCTATTTTAAAAACATCAAATACATTAAGTAATGATGAATCATGGAATAAAATTGCATCTGATTTTCAATACGCAATAGAAAATCTACCAACTAGTCAATCCGAAATTGGCAGAGCAAATAAATATGCTGCACAAGCTTATCTTGCCAAATTAAGATTATACCAAGCCTATGAGCAAGGACCAAACCATCAAGTTACTTCCATTAACAAACAAAGATTACAAGAAGTAGTTGATTTAGCTCAAGCAGTAATTAGTTCTGGCAAATATGCTTTAAGTAGTGATATAGCAAATAATTTTCTTCCTGAAACAGAAAATGGACCAGAATCAATTTTTGCTATTCAATTTACGATAAATGATGGAACAACAGCTGGTCGTTTAAGTTATGAAGATGGATTAAATTATCCACACGGTGCACCTCAGTATGGATGTTGTGGATTTAACGCTGCTAGCCAAAACATGGTGAATGCGTTTACAACTGATGCTAATGGTTTACCAAACTTTGATACTTTTAATAATAGCATTGCAAATTTAAATACTGCTACAGTAGATGTTAGAATTGACCATACTGTTGGTATTGACGGACATCCTTATAAGTATGATAATACAAAACCTTTCAGCAATAGTTGGGTTAGAGACGCTGGTGTTTATGGTAATTTCCATACTATGCGTAACCAACAATTAGCTAGTAGTGCTTCTTATTTTAAGCTTGGGCCATTTATGGGTACGGCTAAAAATTATGATGTTTTACGTTATGACGATTTATTACTTATTCAAGCTGAAGCTTATATCCAATTAGGTCAGCAGGATAAAGCACTTCCAATTATTAATCAAATTAGAACTAGAGCTGCCAATAGTACGAATAGATTAAAGAAATTAGATGGAAGTTTCCCGTCTAATTACAATCTTAAAAATTATCCTGCTACAAATTGGACTGCTGCATATGCATTTAAGGCACTACAATGGGAACGTAGACTTGAATTTGCTACTGAAGGAGAGAGATTTTTCGATTTAGTAAGATGGGGTATTGCTGAAAAAGTATTAAATGATTATTTAAATATTGAGAAAGTAAGAAGAACATTTTTATCTACCGCTAAATTTACTGCAGGTAGAGATGAGTATTTACCTATTCCACAATCAGAAATTACTTTTACGAACGGACTTTATAAGCAAAATCCAGGATATTAGGTAGTTTATTGATTTAATAAGCACAAATCATTTGTAATAGGTAAAAATAAGGGGAGGTAATACTCTCCTTATTTGCTCATTTAAACTAAACATTATGCATTTTTTTAAATATTTATTAAGTCTTAATTTATTATTTTTTTATCAAGATTCTATAGCACAAAAAAATAGTCTTGTAAATAATGAAAAATATAGACCACAAATTCACTTTACACCTGAAAAAAATTGGGTGAATGATCCTAATGGTATGGTGTTTTTCAAAGGCACCTATCATTTATTTTTTCAACATAGTCCAGATACGACAGTTTGGAGTAATATGAGCTGGGGGCATGCTACTAGTAAAGACTTAGTACATTGGGATAGAAAGCCAATCGCAATTTATCCAGATAGTTTAGGATTGATTTTCTCTGGTAGTGCTGTCGTTGATAAAAACAACACAACAGGATTGGGGAAAAATGGTAGTATTCCATTAGTGGCCATGTATACCAGTCATGATATGGTTAAAGAAAAAGCTGGCGCTATAGACGTGGAAACTCAAAGTCTTGCTTATAGCTTAGACGAGGGTAAAACTTGGGTTAAATATGAAAAAAATCCTGTCTTAAAAAACCCTGGCGTAAGAGACTTTAGGGATCCAAAAATCATTTGGCATGAATCTTCAAAAAAATGGATTGCAGCAATTGCAGCGCAGGATCAGATTTCATTTTATGCTTCATCGAATTTAATGGATTGGGTAAAGTTGAGTGATTTTGGTAAAACTGAAGGTGCTCATGGTGGAGTTTGGGAATGTCCAGATTTATTTCCAATGAAATACAATAACCAAACCTATTGGGTTTTATTGGTTAATCTAAATCCAGGTGGTCCAAATACAGGATCGGCAACTCAATATTTTATCGGTGATTTTGATGGAAAAGAATTCAAAGCTAATTCTAAGACAACAAAATGGGCAGATTATGGACCAGATGAATATGCTGGTGTAACTTGGAGTAATACAGGAACAAGAAGAATATTAATTGGCTGGATGAGTAATTGGCAGTATGCTAATGTCGTTCCAACTGAAAAGTTCAGAAATGCATTCACTTTACCTAGAGAATTGGGTTTAACAAAAGTTGAAGATGAGTTATATCTAACGAGTTTGCCAATAAATGAGTTGAAATCTATAGAAAAACCTTCTAAAATTTTACAAGATATTTTGGTAAATGATAGTTTAGAGTTAACTACACTAATTGGAAAAATTAGCACTCCAAGTAAGTTTGAATTTAATTTTAACAATCAACAAAGCTTTGCAATTGAATTTTCAAATACCTTAAATGAAAAAGTAATTATCGGATATGACAAGGAAAAAAATAGTTTTTTTTTAGATAGAACTAAATCTGGAGTAATAAACTTTGAAAAAGATTTTGCAAGAATCAACTTTGCGCCAAGGTTAGTGAATAATGAAGAAGGAAATATGACATTATTTATTGATAAGTCATCATTTGAAATGTTTGCTGATAATGGTTTATCATTACTAACTAGTGTGATCTTCCCTAATGAAGATTTTATAAAAATAAAACTAACGTCATCTAAAAAAATATTAATAAATAAGATGGTATACACTCCATTACATTCAATATGGTAAAATTAATTTCAGTTAGTATAAAAAATAAGCCTCAATTACGAGGCTTATTTTTTATATACTCCTGCGTGAGGAAAACACCCCCTAAATTCGATTAAAATCGGTCCTTTTGTTCGAGCCTATTCCTATATATAGCTATTTGTATTCTTATAAATTGGTTAACTTTAGTAGAGATATTAATATTTTTAAATCTACATACATTAATAAAATGAAATTTTACCAAATTTATACAAGAGGCAAACTGGCAATAATTTTCTTTTTTGTTTTTTTAATGGAATCAAACGCGCAAATTAATTTAATAAATAATTCAGATTCTAGTTCTTTTAGTTATTTCAATGGGACTATTTTGGATAGTAAAACAAAGAATGAATTGGCTTTTGCAAGCATTTCAGTTTCTGGATCAAACATTTCTACAATCAGCAATAGTGAAGGAAAATTTTTGATAAAAATACCTTTAGATAAAAAAGATGCAAGTTTGACAATTTCTTTTTTGGGGTATAAGGATAAAGTGGTTTCTATTAAGGATTTAAAGCAGGAAAAAAATATATTGTATTTAGACCCGATCAATATGCTGCTCAAAGAAGTAGTTGTAAATGTGTTTGATGCAAATAAATTATTTTTAAATGTACTCAATAATCGTTCAAAAAATTACGGAGATAGTGCTATTCAAATGGTTGGCTTTTATAGAGAATCTATCAAGAAAAGACGTTCTTATGTCTCGGTTCTAGAATCTGTTATCGATATTCAAAAAATGCCATATTTATCTGGTGCGCAAGATCAGGTTAATATATTAAAAGGCAGAAAAAATGCGGATTATACTAAAATAGATACGGTTAATTTTAAATTAGAAGGGGGAGTTTTTTCAGCCTTATATATTGACTTGGTAAAAGATCCAAGTGTTATATTCTCAGATGATGTATTTGAATTGTATAATTTCCGTTTTGAGGATATAACCCAAATAAATGACAGGCAGGTTTTGATTATCTCTTTTAAACAAAAGTCAAATATAGAAGATCCCGATCCCCTCTATAGTGGTAAATTATTTATTGACGCTAAAAGCTTAGCTATAGTAAGTGCAAAATTTCAACTGAATGTTGAAAATAAAAATAAAGCTGGATTAATTTTTACACGTAAAAAACCCAATGGAGTTGTTATTTATCCAACAGAAGTTACCTACAAGGTGGATTATCGACTGCAAAATGGTAAGTGGATTTTTTCTTATTCACGTGGAGACCTTTCATTTAAATTAAATTGGGATAAAAGAATTTTTAACACCATCTATAATACAACTTTTGAATTGGTGAACACTAACTGGGAAAGTAAAGAAGGAAAGTCTCAATTTAATAATCAAAAATTGAGTCCCTATGTTATTATGTCTGATAAAATTTCTGATGTCACAGACGTGGATTTCTGGGGTAATTATAATATCATAGAACCTGAAAAATCAATTGAGTCAGCTATTAAAAAAATTAAAGCTAAAAACTTGAAAGAGCTATAAATAAACAAATCAGTTTAAGAATAAGTTGAGTTTTAATTTGACATTATATCTGCTTCAATTAAAACTGATACATCGCTTTGATTTTCATTTGTTTAATTTAATGAATTCAAGCGTATATTGACCAACTTCCTTCTTCAATTTCTGCTTCTAATTCTCCCGCATCCCATCCACAGTAGCCGACAAAAAGTTGAATTTCTTGCTGATTAGGACCATTGGTCTTGATGGCTTTGATCACTTGCTCCATATTGCCACCTAAATAAAGACCATCCGTTTTTAGTTCACCTCCCTCTATGAGATCTGGTCGCTTATGCAATACAAATAGGTGATCCCTATCAACTGGACCGCCATCCATCAGAGGAAACGGCTTACTATTATTGAATTCAATGAGTTCATGCAGGGACTTCTTAAGGGGTTTATTGGTTACAAATCCTACACTGCCGGTTTCATTATGTTCAACAATCAGTATGGTTGTATTTTCAAAGATGCTATCATTCAAGGTGGCGGTACTTTTGATATATAATCCTGCTTTTAATTCCGTCATAAGTTTGTAAATGATTATGTTGTTAATCCTAAGACTAAAGTATATTAAAAAGTGGAGTTTTCAATTTCATAGTTATTTGTACTTTTTAGGAACAGTATTTTAATATAGCTTTGACTTTAATTTATTCAAACGTTATTAAGACACATTAAAATGATAAAAGAACTATTAAAAACGGCATTGGGGAGACTAAGAATTGTAGCATTTGTCGAGGGATGTTCTTTTTTACTTTTAGGTTTTACAATGATCCTAAAATATAAATTTTCTATACCATTGCCCAATTACATAGTTGGTTCGGCTCATGGTTTTCTTTTTGTGCTGTATGTTCTTTTGCTACTTCAGGTTTCATTTTTACAACGATGGGGTATATTCAAAATGTTTTTAGCATTCTTAGCTTCACTAATACCTTTTGGAACTTTTTATGCAGATAAAGTTCTTTTTAAACAATCTACTGAATAAACACTCATATATATATATATATATATATGGATGATCTTTCTTAATTTAGTGTTTTAAATAGGAATAAATCATGAACAAAATCATCACCGTGGTTATTATGCTTTTATTAAGCATCAACTTAATGGCGCAAAAACAAAATAAATCCCTTCCAGATCCGAATAAAAAAATCCTAACTGTGGAAGCTTCTTGCGGTCAATGCCAATTCAAGATGGACGGCAAAGGTTGTACGCTAGCTGTAAGAATAAAAGGCAAATCCTATTTTGTTGACAAAGCAAAAATCGACGACTATGGAGATGCGCACGACGAAATGGGGTTCTGCAATGCAATTAGAAAAACAAAAGTTCAAGGGGAAGTAGTAAATGGTAAATTCGCGGCTTCTTATTTTGAATTGCTTGACATAAAGTAATAATAACAGAAATTAAATCAGGTATGGTTTAATTTCTGTTTTAATAACTCCAAATGATGCGTTGTGTGCAAGGATGTGAATATGATCAATTCTCTTAAGCTTACTTTTCCTAATAATGGATGCGGTAATCTATAACTTTCTAATGCCTCCTCTGAGTGTGCTTCAATTTTTTTGATAAATGCCTTATTCAAAGCGTTATGCTTATTGATTAAATCCTTTTTGTCTTTAAACATAACTGGTTTTGGTATATAGATAGTCGGTGATTTTGCTCCTCCTTCTAATGATTTTTTATACAAGGTTTGAAGTTCATCAAAGCCTCTTGTTTCTTTTTTATTAAGACCATAAAGTAGGCTCAATAAGATCTTAGGTAGGGTAAAGCCAATATTGACGATGCCTAACACTTTAATTAAATGGACTAAATCTTGACCTGCAGACCATTTATTATTATAATTGGCTTCAAAATTTTCCTCGTTTAGGTTGTTTATCAACTCGTTAAATTGAGCTACTCCATCCGTCAATGATTTTATAATGGTTGCTTTGTCAGTCATGATATTATTTATAAAACTTTGTTGTTATTGCTTACTGTTTTTCTTACATTTAACTTTATGAAAGCAAATCAATCCCTTCATTTTAGTAATTTAGTTAGTAAAGCTAAAATATTTATTGTTATCTGTTTATTAAGTGCCCAAAACTTGTTCGCACAAACAGTGATCGAAAAAATCATTCAAGAAGAAAATAACCATTCTCAACTTCAAACATTAGCGCATGAATTGTTTGACGGGATTGGACCAAGATTAGTTGGTACGCCTCAAATGAAAAAAGCGAATGACTGGGCAGTTGATAAATATACAAACTGGGGTATTACAGCCCGTAACGAAAAATGGGGTGATTGGAAAGGATGGGAGCGTGGCATCACACATATAGACATGCTATCGCCAAGGGTAAAGAGTTTAGAAGGTACGCAGTTGTCATGGAGCCCTTCTACTAAAGGGAAAAGTGTAAAAGCAGAGATTGTAATTATTCCTGATGTAAAGGATTCAATTGCTTTTGCAAATTGGTTGCCTACTGTAAAAGGTAAGTTTGTAATGATTTCTATGAATCAGCCAACAGGAAGACCAGATGATAATTGGCAACAGTTTGCTACAAAAGCATCTTTTGACCAACTAAAAAAAGATAGAACAGCACAAACAGAAGCTTGGCGTAATCGAATCACTAAAACGGGCTTTTCAACAAGAATGCTAACAATTGTATTAGAGAAAGCGGGTGCTGTTGGTATATTAACGAATAACTGGTCTAGTGGTTTTGGGGTAGATAAAATTTTTAACGCCTATACTTCTAAAATTCCTACTGTTGATATTGCTTTAGAAGATTATGGCACATTGTATCGTTTAGTTGAATCTGGAGACAATCCAATTATTAGTATTCAAACAGATTCTAAAGACTTAGGCGTAGTCCCATCTTTCAATACCATTGCAGAAATTAAAGGCACAGAAAAGCCGGATGAATATGTGATGCTGTCTGCGCATTTTGATTCTTGGGATGGTGGACAAGGTGCTACTGATAATGGCACAGGAACTTTAACAATGATGGAAGCAATGCGTCTTTTAAAAATGTTTTATCCTAATCCTAAACGTACAATTTTAGTAGGACATTGGGGTAGTGAGGAGCAGGGTTTAAATGGTTCTAGAGCATTTGTAGAAGATCATCCAGAAGTAGTTAGCAAATTGCAAGCATTATTTAATCAAGATAATGGTACGGGAAGGATTGTCAATATTTCTGGACAAGGATTTCAACATGCTGGTGATTTCATAACCCGTTGGTTAGCTGCAGCGCCAAGCTATATCAAAGATTCAATCAAGACAACTTTTCCTGGAACACCAGGTGGTGGTGGCAGTGATCATGCATCATTTATAGGAGTAGGCGCGCCAGGTTTTTCATTAGGTGCTTTAAATTGGTCTTATTTTAACTACACATGGCATACGAATAGAGATACCTATGATAAAGTAATTTTTGATGATGTAAAAAACAACGTCATCCTTACAGCAATTATGGTGTATATGGCATGTGAAGACAATGAAACATTTCCAAGAGATAAGTCATTAATGAACAATGGTCAAGCCATAAAATGGCCAACACAAGTAAAAGCAATTCGAATGGGCCCAGTAGCGCCAACTAATTAAGTTTTTATGATTATATAATAGGGCACATTCATGTCCTTAAACCTAATCTATACCTATATTTGTAGTTGAAAAAAACACAAATATGTTAGATGCAATTATTCCATTGATTTCTTTAATCTTGTTAGAAGTCATTTTAGGTATCGATAATGTAATTTTCATTTCAATCTTATCAGATAAACTACCAGATAGCCAAAGAGATAAATTAAGGTATTGGGGTCTTGGCTTAGCTATGATTATGCGCTTGATTTTATTGACATTAATATCTTGGATTTTAAAACTAGATCAGACCTTATTTACACTGTCTGATATTACATTTTCAGGTAAAGGATTAATCTTAATTGCAGGAGGACTTTTCTTAATCTATAAGAGTACAGTTGAAATTCATCATAAAACTGAATTAGCGAATCAAAGTGAAGTGCCAGTAGTGCCGAAGAAAAGTAGTTTTCAAAGATTATTACTAGAAATTATTTTATTAGACATCGTTTTTTCAATTGACTCAATCATTACAGCGATTGGAATGGCTCAGGAATTATGGGTAATGTATACATCAGTTATTGTCGCAGTGGGCATCATGATTTTCGCGTCTCAACCTATTAGTCATTTTATAAAAAAGCATCCATCATTTAAGATATTGGCTTTAACATTTTTAATGATGATAGGCATTTCTCTGATTGCAGAAGGGTTTCATTTAGCGATCCCTAAAGGCTATATTTATTTTGCGATGGCTTTTGCATTTGTAGTTGATATTATTCAAATGAAGACGGTAAAATAAACGAATGGAGTCACCTGTATTCTTAATTACGCCCCCATTTACTCAGCTGAATACGCCCTATCCAGCAACTGCATACCTTAAAGGATTTTTGAATACAAAAGGAATACCAAGTGTGCAAGCAGATTTAGGAATAGAGGTAACTTTGGCTGTCTTTAGTAAAACTGGATTAACCAATTTATTTAATAAGATTGAGTCTCAGGCACCTGAATTGAATGCAAATGCGCAAAGAATACTTGCTTTAAAAAACAACTACATCAATACGATTGATCAAGTAATACTTTTTCTACAAGGAAAGTTGGATACGATCGCACATTTGATTTGTACCAGAAATTTTTTACCAGAAGCAAGTGCCTTCGAACAAATGGATGATTTGCATTGGGCTTTTGGAGCAATGGGCAAGCAAGATAAAGCCAAGCATATTGCCACCATGTATTTAGAAGATCTTGGCAATTTAATTAAAGATACAATTGATCCTCATTTTGGATTTAGTCGCTATGCGGAAAGCCTAGGCAGATCTGCGAATACTTTTGATGAGTTATATGCAGCTTTAAATGCACCAGCAACTTATTTAGACTGTGTTTTGTTAGACATCTTTGAGAAACATATTCAAAGCGTACAACCAAAATTAGTTTGTATCTCTGTTCCTTTTCCGGGCAACTTGTATACCTCCTTAAGATGCGGACAATGGATCAAACAACATCATCCTTCCATAAAAGTGGCGATGGGTGGCGGATTTGCAAATACGGAATTGCGCTCTTTGTCTGATTCAAGGGTATTTGAATTTTATGATTTTATCACGCTAGATGATGGGGAAGCGCCAATAGAAATATTGATTGATCATATTGATGGTAAAAAGGAAGTACATGATTTAAAACGTTGCTTTACTTTATTAAATGGGGTGGTTACTTATATAAATGAATCTATTTACCCAGATTACAAACAGCATCAATTGGGCACACCTGATTACGATGGTTTATTATTAGATCAATACATTTCTGTTATTGAGTTAGTGAATCCAATGCATAGTTTATGGAGTGATGGAAGATGGAATAAATTAACCATGGCACACGGATGTTATTGGGGGAAATGCACTTTCTGTGATATCTCATTAGATTATATAAAAACGTATGAGCCGGCGACTGCAAGTTTATTAGCAGACAGAATGGAAAGAATGATTGCCCAAACAGGTCAAAATGGTTTTCACTTTGTAGATGAAGCAGCTCCGCCAGCATTAATGAAAGCGCTTGCAATTGAAATCATTCGTAGAAAGTTAGTGGTGAGTTGGTGGGCGAATGTACGTTTCGAAAAAAGTTTTACTGCCGACTTATGTCTTTTATTAAAAGCATCGGGATGTATTGCAGTGAGTGGTGGTTTAGAAGTGGCATCCGATAGATTATTAGACTTAATACAAAAAGGAATTACCGTTGCGCAGGTGGCAAAAGTTAGTCAGCATTTTAATGACGCAGGTATTATGGTGCATGCCTATTTGATGTATGGTTTCCCAACACAGACGGTGCAAGAAACAGTGGATTCTTTGGAAATGATTCGACAATTTTTTGAAACAGGTATTTTAAAATCTGCCTTCTGGCATTTGTTTACGATGACAGCACATAGTCCTGTTGGATTAGCCCCTGACAAATATAAGGTTAAAAAAGTTTCAGATGCAGTAGGTAGTTTTGCAAACAATGATATTGCACATACAGATCCTACAGGCGCTAATCATGAGATTTTTGGGTATGGGTTAAAAAAGGCTTTATTGAATTATATGCATGGTGCATGTTTTGATTATCCATTGCAGAAATGGTTTGAGTTTAAAATCCCTAAAACAACAGTTGCGCCAGATTATATTCAAACACAAATTGATGCTGTTGAAATTGGGGCAACCAATTATAAGGCAATTTGGATTGGATTAGAACCTGTGTCTACGATTATACAACGATCGAAGAAAGGGAGTAAGTGGGAGGAGATGAACCTCCGTTTTGAAACTAATAAAAATACCATCTCTATTAATTTAGAACCTGCAAAAGGAGCATGGTTAATTCAATTGTTACCAAAATTAAATGCAAACAATTCAAACGGCATGTCTTTGACGGATATTAAAGCAGATTATGCGGCTGCTGGTTTAGAGGGCTTTGATTTATTTTGGGATAATAAACCAGTGAATACTTTACACAAGGTTGGTTTGTTAAGAATCTAATCGCTAAAAATAATTATAACCAGATGAACGTAGAATGGGTAAGAGATTTCTGTTTGACCTTTGATTCGGTAGAAGAATGCCAACCATTCGGACCAGAAAATCTTGTATATAAGATAAAAGGCAAAATGTTTCTATTACTTTCTTTAGATGAACAACCCCCAAGAGTCAATGTTAAGACAGATCCAGACAGATCGGTTGAATTAAGAGAAGCTTATCCCGACAATATCTTACCAGGGTATCATATGAATAAAAAACATTGGAACACACTTGTTTTAAATGCAAGACTTAGTGCAGCACTTGTTCAGGAGTTAATTGTACATTCTTACGATTTAGTAAGAAAGTAAACAAGCAATTTAGTTGTGTATAAAATAATAATCCTATTTTTGAACCTCATTCGATTACATTAAATATATCATTATGGGATTTGCAATCAATAAAAAAGTAGCTGATAAGAAAGCTGCGTCTAACACTAAGACGAATGTTCAGGCGGGAGGAAGTTCTAAGTTTATCGCGAAAGCGAACACGAAGTCCTCTGGAGCTAGTAAAAAACCAATTAAAACCGGTGGTTCTAGAGGTAGTTGATCCACGGAACTAGTTGATTTTTAATATATTAGAAGGAAGGCATTGAATGCCTTCCTTTTTTTGTGCTCAAACCATTTTTCCATTTATTTATTGGCCAGCAACTAAGAAAAAAACATGATAAAGGTCATATATATTTAAAAATTTATATAAGTTATACTTTTATATGTAAATAGGTATAAAATATTTAACAAAAATGGTTTTTAAAAGCAAGATTTGGCTTAAATTCACAATTCATTAACAAATCCTTAGGACTAATTCTAGGGGTATGTATTCTAAAATTTAATCACATGAAGAAAAATTTGTACATGATGCTGGCTATGTTCTTTTCTTTGAACATTGCACTAGCTCAAACTACAACTGTAAACGGAAAGATTACGGATGCAAAAGGTGCACCGGTTGAAGCCGCTACAGTTAGAGAAAAAGGCACAAGCAATGCTACTAAAGCAGATGCGAATGGCGCTTTTTCTATTACAGTTAAACAAAATGCTGTATTGCAGGTTTCTGCAACAGGTTTTGCTAACTTAGAAGTATCTGCAGCAAATGCTAGCAGAATTACACTTAAAGAAACAGTAGATAATTTAACAGAAGTTATCGTTACTGCCTTAGGTGTTAAAAGAGAGAAAAAAGCCCTTGGATATGCTGTTCAAGAGGTGAAAGGAGAAAACTTAACAATCGCAAAAGCTACTGACGTAAGTACTTCATTAGCAGGAAAGGTTGCCGGTGTGCAATTAGTAGGTTCTCCAAGTTCTGCTTTTGACAACGGTAGTATCTTAATCCGTGGTGTTACTGGTTTAGGACCACAGGAGCCAATCTTTGTTGTTGATGGAACAATCACAAACCAATCAGCGGTTTTAATGGATAACGTTGAAAACTTATCTGTTTTAAAAGGACCTGCTGCAACTGCATTGTACGGTCAACGTGCTGCAAATGGTGCGGTTGTAATCACAACAAAAAAAGGTACACGTAAAAAGTACAGCGGTGTTGAATTAAACTTAGGTGCAACTTTTGAGAACATTGCATTGTTACCTCCATACCAAAATCAGTATGCGGGTGGTTATTCTTCATCTTACACGAGCAAAAACTCTTTGGGCGCTGGTTATTTAGATGACCAAGGATATTACATCTTCAATTATGATCCTGCTGCACATCCTGCATCTTGGGCTGCGTTTCAAGGTCAAAGAATGTTGGAGTATGGTGCGGATGAAAGCTGGGGTCCAAAAATAGACGGCTCTTTATACCGTGCTTATTGGAGCTGGTATCCTGGTGCTGACTTTGGTAAATTAACACCAATGGTTGCTCAACCAAACAACGTGAAGAATTTCTTCCAAACAGGTTTGAATTTGAACAACTCTGTTGCTTTCACATCTGGTGGAGAATCTCATAACTTTAGATTGACTTATGGTAACCAACAAAGAACATTGGTGGTACCTAACGCAAATAGAGATCAACACCAATTAGGTGTGAATGGTTCTTTTGATGTAGGTAAAAAATTAACTGTATCAACTGATATCACTTATACAACTTCTTATACTAAAGGTGCTCCAACTGAAGGTTATGATTTAACTGGATTAAACGTAACTCAAAATTTCAACCAATGGTTCCAAAGACAATTGGATATGGATCGTATGAAGCAATATCGTGAGCCAGACGGAAGTTTAAATTCCTGGAACATTGGTGATCCTAATGCTACTGGAGATTTTGCTACTTATGGTATTCCTCAATATTGGGACAACCCTTATTTCGTAGTTGCTGAAAATTTCACAACTCAAAAACATAACAGAATTGTTGGTAACATAGGTTTAAACTATAAAATAAACAGCCACTTGAGCATTCAATCAAATGCGAGAATGAACTCTTATACAAATGAGAATGATGCAAGAATGGCTACTGGTTCTTTGACATTACCTTATTACAAGCAATTGCAAAACCAATACAAAGAGATGAACTATGAGACAAACATCGTTTACAAAAATAAGTTTGGTGATTTCTCTGTAGATGGATTAGCTGGAGGTAACATCAGAAGAAACAGTTACAGTCAAATGTCATTAGCAACAGAAGGTGGTTTAAGTTCGCCTAATTACTTTGATATTGCTGCGTCCGTTTCTCGTCCTTCATTCTCAAGAAGCTATGAAAAGAAAATTGTTAATTCAGTTTACGGTAAGGCTTCATTTGGTTATAAGGATTTCTTATACGTAGATGGAACTATCCGTAACGACTGGTCTTCTGCATTACCTGCTGCAAACAATTCTTATTTATACCCTTCTGTGAGTTCAAGTTTCATCTTCACTGAATTGTTGAAGACAAACTGGTTAACTTACGGTAAGTTACGTGCTTCATATGCGAGCGTGGGTTCTGATTTAGGAGCACACTCTTTGGATTTAGCAATCAATAACGGTTCTTTTTACGGAAGTAATGCTTCTGTAACAATCGGTAACCAATTTAAAGGTGGCGGTATCCGTCCAGCTTTAACAAAGGCTTACGAGGTGGGTATTGAATTGAAATTGTTCAAGAAGATTGGATTTGATGCGACTGTTTACCAAAACAACAACACTGATCAAATCTTAGGTGTAGACGTTTCTCCATCAAGTGGTTTCTCTACTGCTCAGATCAACGCTGGTAACATCGTGAGTCAGGGTATTGAGCTTTCTTTAAATGGTAAGCCAGTAGAAACTAAGAACTTCGTTTGGGAAACTAGCATCAACTGGGCTAAGAACCGTAACGAAATCAAAGAATTGGCTCCAGGTATCAATACTTATTTATATGCTACAAACAGATATGATACACGTTTAGAGCATAGAGTAGGTGGTCAATGGGGTACTTACTACGGTAGAAAATGGAGAAAAGATCCAACTACTGGAAGAACTTTGATTGATGCAACTGGTCAACCATTATATGATATCAACAAAGAAATTGGAACAGTATTACCAAAATGGACTGGTGGTTTATTCAACACATTCCGTTATAAGAACATTGATTTAGCATTCTCTATCGACTTCCAAAGCGGTGGTTTATTCTACTCTGAAACAAGAAACTTTAACACAGGTGCTGGTCTTTCTCAAGAAACAGTAGGTGTGAATGATAAAGGTTATGATTGGAGAGATTACCCAGGAACTTATACTACAACAGGCGGTAACGCTGGTAATGGTGGTATCCGTATCCCAGGTGTATTTGCAAATGGCGCATTAGCTGGTCAAGAGAACAACAGATACATTTCTGCTCGTGCTTATTGGTACACTGCTCGCCAACGTGACGCAAGCAATGTATTATTAGATGCATCATATATTAAATTACGTGAAGTTAGATTGGGTTACAATTTCCCAGCTTCTTTGTTGAAGAAAGTGCCTTTTGCTAAAACTGCAAATCTTGGATTCATCGTTCAAAACGCATGGTTAATCTGGGCTACAACTAAGCAATGGGGTATTGATCCATCTGAGTTAGAAGTGTTCTACAGAGAAGGTGGTCAGCTTTCTTCTACACGTCAACTTGGTGTTAACTTACGTGTAACGTTCTAATGAATAATTAGTACAAAAATTTTAAAAATAATAATGATGAAAAAAATATTAATTCTTATCGCAGTCCTTGCTACCATGCAAAGTTGTAATAAGTTCGGCGATACAAACGTATCTCCAACACTTCTTACAAAAGCATCTACAAGTGCATTGCTTACCAATTCGCAACAAGCGATGAAAACTGTTATGTTTAATAACAGATTGGCTAATTTATATGTGCAACATTTATCTGAAGGACCTTATCCTGGTTCTTCATTATACAGTGATCGTAACGCAAGTTTCGCATCATGGTATGTTGGACCATTGTATGATTTACAAACAATCATCAACTACAACAATGAAGGTGCAGCTACAACAATTGGTAATGGTTCTAAAGCCAACCAAATTGCAGTAGCAAGAATCATGAAAGCATTCTACTTCTTAAGAATGACAGATATATGGGGTGATATCCCTTATTCTGAAGCATTAAAAGGAAGTGCAGCTTATTCACCAAAATATGATACGCAAGAATCTATCTACACAGATTTGTTCAAAGAGTTGACTGAAGCAGTTGCTCAAATTAAAGAGAACGAAGCTGGTGTTGTAGGTGATATTCTTTTTGCTGGTGATATGGCAGCTTGGAAGCGTTTTGCAAACACAATTCGTTTAGCAATGTCTGTTAGATTATCGAAAGTAAATCCAACAAAGGGTAAAACTGAATACGCTGCTGCAATCGCTGCTGGTGTAATTTCAAGTAATGCTCAAAATATCATGTATAAGTTTATAGCTGGTGATCCTAACAACTACAATCCATGGTATGATAACTATTCTGTAAGTAACCGTAATGACTACGCGATCAGTAAAACAATGACTGATTACATGGATCCAAAAGCAGATCCACGTTTGCCAGTTTATGCTGAAGTATTAGCGAGTGGTTTAGTTAAAGGTTTACCATATGGCAGAAACGCTGCTGTAAACATTCCTGCTGCTTATAGCCGTATTGGAACTGCATTCAGAAGTCAAGGTTCTCCATTGTCTATCTATAACTATGCCGAAGTTTTATTCTTACAAGCTGAAGCTGCTAAATTAGGTTATACTACAGGTGGTGATACTGAAGCTGAAACAAAGTACAAAGCAGCTATCAAAGCTTCTTGGGAAATGTATGGCGTTTATGATGCAACTAAATACGCAACTTATATTGCAAATGCGGATGTAGCTTATTCAAGTGCAAATGCACACAAACAAATTTTAACTGAGAAGTGGGTACATAACTACTTAAGTGCTTGGGAAATTTGGTGTGACTGGAGAAGAACTGGATTCCCAGTTTTAACTGCTGCTGCAGATAGAGTTGATTCAAGAGGTATTCCTTACCGTTTGGGTTACCCTCCAACTGAAGCTTCTTTAAACCCTACAAATTACAAAGCTGCTGTTACTGCTATGGGTGGTACAGATGATAACTATGCTAAAATGTGGTGGTCTAAATAATTAGCCTCATTAATTGAGTCCTAATAAAAAAAGGGGGATCGTGAAAACGATCCCCCTTTTTAATGCTTCATATTTTTAAATCTAACTTATTTATTTAACTACCTCGCCTTCGATTATCAACTCAGTAGGTAATTTCTGTCCTGCAAACTTCACATTTACTTTCTTTCTAAAAGCACCAACAGCTGGGGCAGTATAGGTAACTTTGATAGTGCCTCTTTGTCCTTTTAAGACTGGATTTTGGTTGTATTCAGGTTGTGTACAGCCACATTCTGCATTGGCAAATTCGATGACTACAGGTCGTGGATCGTTGTTAGTATAGGTGAAAACAACCGACTTGTGTACCCCTTTTGGTATTTTTCCAAAACTATGTGCAGCCTTATCGAATTTTACGCCTGTTTGCGCTGAACAAAACAAGGCAGCAAGTGAAAATCCTACTGTTAAAATGTACTTCATATTGTCGTTAATTTAATGTGTGAATTCTTTGTCTAATGGGTTTAAAACCAATTGGTTTAAAAGAAAATATTACTCTAAATTATTGAAATTTCGGTAATTAACTGATTTTATGTGTTTCTTGATTTTTATTGCATTTTGACCCCTATTTTTGTCCTATGGAATCCAACTTAGAAGCCGTATCTAATCATGACATGCTTTCTTTTGAAGCATTTCAAAAAACTGTATTGGAGGACTATCGAACAGCACTAGTTAGTAGAGAAGTGAGTTTGTTAGGAAGACGTGAGGTATTGACTGGCAAGGCCAAATTTGGCATTTTCGGTGATGGCAAGGAAGTCGCACAGGTTGCCCTTGCAAAATTTTTTCAAAAAGGAGATTTTAGAAGTGGTTATTATAGAGATCAAACATGGATGTTTTCTATAGGGGTATCCAATGTCGAAGATTATTTTGCACAATTGTATGCCGATGTAGAGCATGACCCATATAGTGGCGGAAGAAACATGAATTCTCATTTTAGTACACCGTTTGTCAATGAGAAAGGCGAGTGGCTTCCTTTGGTTGATAGTTATAATATATCAGCTGATATAGCGCCTACAGCAGGTCAAATGGTTCGTGGACTAGGGCTTGCATTTGCCTCTAAATTTTTTAGAAATTCAAATGAAAAAGAGGCTTTCAAAGGTTTAACAAATGAGGGCAATGAAGTTTGCTTTTGTACGATAGGAGATGCGAGTACCTCCGAAGGGCATTTTTGGGAAACCATCAATGCTGCAGGAGTTTTACAAGTGCCATTAGCTGTCATTGTTTATGACGATGGATATGGTATTTCTGTACCTACTTCATTACAAACAACCAAAGCATCTATTTCAGAAGCACTAGCTGGGTTCGAAAAAAAGCCAGGCACCAATGGTATCAAAATTTATACTGTCAATGGTTGGGATTATGCTGCACTTTGTGAAACCTTTGAAGAAGGTATCGCCTATACACGCGCAACCCATACGCCGGTTTTATTTCATGTAAAAGAAGTGACTCAACCACAAGGACATTCAACAAGTGGAAGTCATGAAAGGTATAAGTCTGCAGAAAGATTAGAGTGGGAAAGAACTTGGGATTGCAATAAGCAAATGAGACATTGGTTAATTCAAAATGAATTAGCGACAGCAGAATTCTTAGACCAATTTGAATCTGATGTAAAACAAGAAGTGCGTGATCAGAAACAAATTGCTTGGGAAAAATATATTGGTCCAATCAAATCAAAAATTCAAGAAGCAGCAACATTGGTTTATGCAGGATTAGATCAAGCATCGCCATTGTATCGTATGATGCAAGAATTGGTTGCCAATAAAGAGCCATTAAAAAGAGAACTTTTCAGAATTCTAAATATTGTTTTAGAGCAAGTGCCTCAACACCAAAATGCTGCTGCAATTAAAAAATTGGTAGACGAATATTATAAAGTTCAAGCACCATTTTATAGCAAGTATTTATACAATGAAGGTCAACAAAGTGCACTAAATGTTTCAGTAGTTCCTGCAGTGATGGATGCAAATCCAAAACAACTAAATGGATACGAAGTGCTCAATCAATATTTTGATTATTTATTTGCAAACAATCCTAAAGTGGTTGCCTTTGGCGAAGACTTAGGCAATATTGGAGATGTGAATCAGGGCTTTGCCGGATTACAAGCAAAATATGGAGTTAATAGAATTTTTGATACAGGAATTAGAGAGCAAACTATTATGGGTCAAGCCCATGGTCTTGCGATGAGAGGATTGAGACCAATTGCAGAAATTCAATACTTGGATTATTTATTATACGGCATTCAAACTTTAAGCGATGATGTGGCAACTTTACATTATCGTACTGTTGGTAAGCAAAGTAGCCCAGTAATTATTAGAACTAGAGGCCATCGTTTAGAAGGTATTTTCCATAGTGGTTCTCCAATGGGCATGATCATTCATTCTTTAAGAGGCATGTTTGTTTGTGTGCCAAGGAATATGGTACAAGCAGTGGGGATGTATAATACCTTACTAAAAGCGAATGATCCAGCTATCTTAATTGAATGTTTAAATGGTTATCGATTAAAAGAAACTGTTCCAGCAAATATCAATGAATTTACTGTTCCATTAGGGATGATAGAAACGCTAAGAACGGGCGAAGATATTACGATTGTATCTTACGGATCTACTTTAAGAATTGTAGAAGATGCAGCAATTCGTTTAGCAGCAATGGGTATTGACTGCGAAGTGATTGACATACAAACTTTATTACCATTTGATATCAATCATCAGATTTTAGCATCCCTTAAAAAGACGAATCGAATTTTATTTGTGGACGAAGATGTGCCTGGTGGCGCAACTGCTTACATGTACCAACAAGTAATCGAGGAGCAAGGTGGCTATAAATGGTTGGACGCAAGTGCAAGAACACTCTCTGCGAAAGCCCATCGTCCAGCATATGCAAGTGATGGAGATTACTTCTCAAAGCCAAATACAGAAGAAGTGATTGCAGTTGTAAAAGAGATGATGGCAGAATAGATGCAATTAGTATCCTTCCAGTTGTTCAGTATAACTCAAAGAGCCTAGTCTAAATCTTAAAGGAATCTTTGTCTTTTTTTCAAAAGCCCTTTCTTGATTACAAAAAAATCCTGTCTGTGTAGTGTAATAATTTGGCGAAATGCCGTTCTGCATTTTATAAAGCGAAACAGTGTTCAAATTTGAAGTAGCTAAGGTTTTAGCGCTTGGGGTAGGTGTTGTTTTTGAAACTTCCCAATACTGCTTTGCATTTTTAGAAATTAATTTTTGCGCAGCAATAGACTGCGCAAAAATTAAAAATAATATCAGGTTAAAATATTTCGTAACGGTAAGTTTATGCCATATTGTGAAACACTTTGTTCACGTCTTCGTCTTGTTCTAATTTCTCAATCAATTTACTAATATCTTCTGCTTGTTCATCTGTTACTGGAACGGTTGTTGTTGGAATCCATTCCAATTCAGCACTAATTGGTGTAATGTTCTTGTCCTCTAAGGCTTTTTGTAAGTTGCCAAAGTCGGTGAAAGCACATCTTAAAACGATGATTGGATTGTCATTATCGTCATTACTTTCTCCAAGTTCATCTAATCCATGATCGATTAATTCTAATTCTAAATCATCCATGATCAATCCTTCTGGGTTTAATTTAAATACGCCCATTTTCTTGAATTGAAAACTTACGCTACCACTATTTCCTAAAGCGCCACCGCCTTTATTAAAAATGCTTTTTACATTGGCTACAGTTCTTACATGGTTATCGGTTGCAGTTTCAACTAATAATGCAACACCATGAGGAGCATAACCTTCATATAAGATCTCTTCATAGTTTGAAGTATCTTTTCCAAGCGCTCTTTTGATTGCAGCCTCTACACGATCCTTAGGCATACCCACACTCTTCGCGTTCTGATAACATCTACGTAAAGCTGGATTGGTTGCCATATCTGGACCAGACGCTTTTACTGCAATGACAATCTCTTTACCAATACGGGTAAATTGTTTTGCCATTTTATCCCAACGAGCAAACATGGTTGCTTTTCTTACTTCAAATATCCTACCCATAGTTTCATGATTTAAGGTGAGCAAAAATAACACAAAAAAAATAGTCCCGAAAATCGGGACTATTATAATTTAGGTCCAAAAGGACTATTTATTCAATTTACTAGTTTTCTTACTATAGAAGAAGTAAACAAATAAGCCTAAGATCATCCAAATAAAGGCAACTTTAAGCGTTTGCATATCTAAAGCAAAGATCATTGCTAAACAGATAACTGCTCCTAAAATTGGAACCAATGGTACTAATGGCGTTTTGAATGGACGCTCCATTTCTGGAGACTTACGTCTTAAAATCCAAACACCTAAGCTCACTAATACAAAGGCAAATAGGGTACCAAAGCTTGTTAAATCACCTGCAACACTTCCTGGAACGAAAGCGGCAAATAAACCAACAAACACAAATAAGATCCAGTTAGACTTGTATGGAGTTTGGTATTTAGGGTGTAAATCACCAAATGCTTTTGGTAATAAACCATCCTTACTCATTGAGTAGAATATACGGCTTTGTCCCATCAACATCACTAATATTACAGAAGAGAAACCAGCTAGAATAGCAACAGTCACTGCAGTTGCTAACCAACCATATCCTGTCATATAAGTAGAGATTGCATATGCAACAGAAGCTTCTCTTCCTTTTTCTGGATCAACAAAATCTTTCCAGTTAGCCACACCAGTTAAAACGTGACCAAATAAAATATAAAGAATCGTACAAACCACTAATGATCCTAAGATACCAATTGGCATGTCTCTTTTTGGATTCTTAGCTTCTTGCGCTGCTGTAGAAACTGCATCAAAACCAATGAAGGCAAAGAATACAATTGCTGCACCACCAAGAACACCACCCCATCCGTGCTTAAAGGCGCCAGAATAATCTGCAATTACTTTGCCAGCACTGTCTGTAACAGCTGCTTGACCAGCAGGAATCATATATGGAGTATGGTTTTCAGGCTTGATGAACTGCCATCCAATTGCGATGAAAATAATTACAATCGCAACTTTGATAAATACAATAATTGCGTTTACGATTGCTGATTCTTGAGAACCTTTGATTAATAATAAGGTTAAAGCTAACAGGATAATCAAGGCAGGCGCATTCATGATACCAGAATGTGCAACTCCTAAACTATCGGTAAAGCTTTCAAAAGGGCTATGACTCCATTCATATGGAATAGCGCCTCCCGTAAGTTTATTAAGGTATTCGCTCCAAGCAATAGATACAGTGGCAGCACCAAGTGCATATTCCATGATCAATGCCCATCCAATAATCCATGCGACTAATTCACCCATTGTAACATAAGAGTAAGCGTATGCACTACCTGCAATTGGAATCATCGCTGCAAATTCAGCATAACATAATCCTGCAAAAGCACAACCTACCGCTGCAATAATAAAGGAGATAGTAACAGCAGGTCCAGCGGCTTGTCCAGCTGCTGCAGCTGTTCTAACAAATAAACCAGCACCAATAATGGCACCAATTCCTAGAGCGATTAAATTACCAGCACCTAGTGTTCTTTTTAACCCTTTGCCACCCTCCTCAGATTGGGCTAGCATCGCAGTCAAATCTTTCTTTCTGAATAAACTCATAATAATAGGTTTCGATTTAGGTTGAAAAATAGCATTTTTTTTGCAATTACTGCGTAGTTTTTTATGAAAAAAAGAGGCATGAGCCATTTTTTTAGCCCCCCTATTTTTTTACAAGTTATGTGGTATATTGCAGGACTAAGCTGCTTATGAAAAAATCTAACAAACTCACAATTTATATTGTCATCGCAATGGTGGCAGGTGCCGTTCTGGGCTATTTTATCCACGAAGGTAAAGATCAGGCAACCATTGATAGTTTTGCTAAAAATGTAAAACTTTTGACGACCATCTTTTTAAGATTGGTTCAAATGATTATCGCCCCATTGGTTTTTTCAACCTTGGTGGTGGGTATTGCTAAATTAGGAGATATCAAGACGGTAGGTCGTGTGGGCGGAAAAGCGCTTTTATGGTTTTTATCTGCTTCCTTGATTAGTCTTTTAATTGGCTTGATATTGGTGAATTTATTAAAGCCAGGAGCAGGATTGGATTTGACAGTGGGAGACAGCTCGGGCGTGAAAGATTTGATGGGCAAAACACAATCTTTTAGCATCATCAATTTTGTGGAGCATGTATTTCCTAAGAGCATGTTTGAAGCGATGGCGACCAACGAAATTTTACAGATAGTTATTTTTAGTATTTTCTTTGGCGTTGCTGCGGCTGCAATTGGCGAACCTGCAAAAGGTTTTATTAAAGCATTAGATACAGTCGCTCATATCATTTTAAAAATGGTTGGTTATGTAATGAACTTTGCACCATTAGGGGTTTTTGGTGCTATTGCTGCTGTGATTGCAACTAAGGGCTTGACCGTATTCATTTTTTATGGTAAATATCTATTGTACTTTTTAATTGGAATTGGCACATTATGGGCAGTGCTTTTAGGGGTTGGCTATTTGATTTTAAGAAAACGCGTGCCCTCATTATTAAAACATATTTCTACTCCATTAGTGATTGCATTTAGCACGACAAGTTCTGAAGCAGTTTTCCCAAAATTGACAGAAGAATTGGAGCGATTTGGTTGTAAGGATAAAATAGTTTCATTCATCTTGCCATTGGGCTATTCATTTAATTTAGATGGTAGTATGATGTATATGACTTTTGCGAGCATGGCGATTGCACAAGCTTATGGCATTCATTTAGACCTAGGAACACAATTAACGATGTTAGTGGTGTTAATGCTAACAAGTAAAGGTATCGCAGGTGTGCCAAGAGCTTCTTTAGTTGTTGTAACTGCAACTTGCGCAATGTTTAACATTCCTCCAGAAGGAATTGCCTTGATCTTACCAATTGACCATTTTTGCGATATGTTCAGAACTGCAACTAATGTACTGGGAAATAGTTTAGCTACAACAGCAGTGAGCAAATGGGAGGGAGAATTAACCGAAGCGCAAGAAGTTTAATTATATATTTAGCATGATCACATTATTAGAAGCTTTTCATTGGAGTCAATTGTTGCAGCCACAGTTTTATATTGAGCATGGTGGACTTTGGCTTATCTTATTGGTGGTCTTTGCAGAGACAGGTTTATTTGCTGGCTTCTTTTTGCCAGGAGATAGTTTGCTATTTGTGGCGGGCATTTATTGTGGACCTTTAGCTGCAGAAGTCTATGCTTCGAATAATGAATGGGTAAATTTATTCATACTCTTTGTTTTCATTTCTACTGCTGGAATTATTGGTAACTATGTAGGTTATATGTTTGGCAACAAAGTGGGGCCAACGATGTTTGATTGGAAAGAAAATTTATTCTTTAAGAAAAAGTATTTAATTCAAGCAGAGGAGTTTTATCAAAAACATGGAGGAAGAGCAATAGTGATCGCAAGGTTCATTCCTATTATAAGAACATTTGGTCCAATTGTTGCTGGCATTGTGAAGATGGATAAAGCGAGATTCATGTATTACAATGTAATTGGCTGTTTGGCTTGGGTGGGTAGTATGTTATGTGCTGGTTATTTTTTACAAGCTTGGATATTGACGCATTTTAATTTTGATTTAAAGAACCACTTAGAAGTGATTGTCTTAGGTATTGTTGGTATAACGACATTGCCAGTTATTATAAAAGTAATTACACACCGCACTAAAAAAGCGTAAGCATAAATTTTCTTGCATGAACAATAAGCAAATTGGACTTTTTTCTTTGCCAGTTTTTGTAGCGGCATTAGGGTATTTTGTAGATGTGTATGATTTACTATTATTTACAATTGTTCGCCAGCCAAGTGTGCTTGCAGTTGGAGCCACAATGGATTCAATCATTGTGGACAGTGCGCATATTATAAATTGGCAAATGTCAGGTTTGTTAATTGGCGGAATTTTATGGGGTGTGATTGGTGATAAGCTTGGCAGACTGAAAGTTTTATTCGGGTCTATTTTATTATACTCTGTCGCAAATATTGTAACTGGATATGTTCAAACCGTTGACCAATATGCCTACTGTAGATTTATTGGAGGCATTGGCTTGGCAGGTGAATTAGGTGCAGGCATTACTTTGGTTTCTGAGATGTTGCCAAAAAATAAAAGAGGCTTGGGTACTTCGATGGTGGCCGGTATTGGTTTGTTTGGCGCAGTATTTGCTTACTTTACATTTAAGTATACGCAGGACTGGAGGTTATGTTATAAAATTGGAGGTGGACTAGGTTTCTTTTTATTGGTATTGCGAGTGCGCGTTGCAGAGTCCTTTATGTTTGAGTCTGCTAAATTATCTAGTATCAATAAGGGCAATTTTTTCATGTTCTTTAATTCTTATAAAAGATTTTCAAAGTATATCAAAGCCATTTTAATTGGTCTGCCAACCTGGTTTGTAATTGGCGTAATGGTCAACTATAGTAATAAGTTTGCAAGCGGCTTATATGGAGAAAATTTGATTGATTCAGGCAGGTCTGTGATGTTTGCTTATATAGGAATTGCAGTGGGTGATTTGCTGATAGGATGGGTAAGTCAATATTTTAAAAGTAGAAAAAAGGCTTTATTCTTATTTTATATGATTAGTGTTATTGGAATGGTTTTGTTTTTTAGCACATTTAATAACAGTGATAATAGAATGTATGCCATTTGTACTTTCTTAGGATTTAGTACAGGTTATTGGGCCATCTTTAATCAAATGGCTGCAGAACAGTTTGGCACTAATTTAAGAGCAACAGCTGCAACTACAATTCCAAACATGGTTCGTGGTGCTTTACCTTTAATTAATTTTTTATTTTTAGATATTCTACAAAAATCAATGGGGTGGACTATTGTACAAAGCGGTATTGTGACGGGTGCGATTGTAATGGGCGTCACTTTGATTGCTTTTGTTTTCACTGAAGAAACATATCATAAGGACTTGGATTATTTTGAACAAGAGCATCCAATGCCCTAATCTATATTTTTTAAAAATATATCCAATATTTATAACCTATGCGTTTATTATTCATCCGTTTTTCTTCCATAGGTGATATCGTATTCACAACGCCAGCAATACGTTGTGCAAAGGAACAGATTCCTGGTGCATCGATCCATTTTTTGACTAAGGCTTCTATGAAAGCCGTCACTATTGCTAATCCCTATATTGACCAGTTTCATTATTTCGAAAAGGATTTAAATGCGACTATCAAAGAATTGAAAGCGTATAAATTTGACTATATTATTGACCTGCATAAGAATTTTAGAACTTATAAAATTCAAAAAGCATTAGGTGTTCCGGTCCTCTCTTATAAAAAATTAAGCTTTCAGAAATTCTTACTCACTAAGTTGCATTTGAATCTGATGCCATCTAGGCATATCGCAGAAAGATCTTTAGATGCTTTAGCAAGTTTAGGGGTAGTGAACGACGAAAAGGGATTGGATTATTTTATTCCAGAGACGGCTTCCTTAAAATCAAATGCATTACCTGCGGCTTTTCAGTCCGGCTATATCGCATTGGTGATTGGTGCGTCCTATGCGACAAAAAAATTGCCCATTTCTGAATTGCAAAAACTTTGCCATAAGCTCCCTTATCCAATTGTTTTAGTGGGAGGTAAGGAGGATCAATTAGAAGGGGATGCAGTCGCTGCTGTGAATCCAATTAAAATTCACAATGCATGTGGGCAATTCAACTTGCAGGAATCTGCTTTGTTAGTAAAAAATGCAAGAACAGTCATCTCACATGATACTGGCTTCTTATATATTGCTTGTGCATTTCATAAAAAGACGGTTGCTATTTGGGGGGCTACTTCGCCAGCATTACAGGTGGAGCCTTATTATCCAACATCAATGAACAATGGAATGTATTATAACGCAATTGTGCCTAAACTTTCGTGCCAGCCTTGCTCTAATTACGGCACAAAGCAATGTCCACAAGGTCATTTTGCATGTATGAAAAAACATGATTTACAATTGATAGCAGATAAGGCAATTGCCTTTTTTAATGAAATTTAAACCGTTGAGTCTTAACTCTTTTAAGCGCATTGCAATTAGTATAAAACAATAAAGCCCCGCATTGCGAGGCTTTATTGTTTTATAATCGAGTTAGCTATTATAAAGTCTTCAATACATCATTCATGTTTCTCACTGCATCTGCACTCTTATTGAATGCTGCTTGCTCGTCTGCAGATAAGTCCATTTCTACAATCTTCTCCCATCCGTTTTTGCCAATTACAACTGGTACGCCTAAACAGATATCGTTTTGACCGTATTCGCCGTTTAAGCTAACGCAACAAGTGAATAATTTCTTTTCGTCACGTACAATGCTCTCAACCAATGCCGCTCCTGCTGCACCTGGCGCATACCATGCAGAAGTGCCTAATAATTTAGTTAAAGTTGCTCCACCTACCATCGTATCGTTGATGATTTGTTGTTGTTGTTCTTCTGTCAAGAACTTCGTTACTGGAATACTATTCCAAGTAGCATGCTTAACTAAAGGAATCATTGTTGTGTCTCCGTGACCACCTACAACAATTGCATTTAAATCTGCAGGACTGCAGTTCAAGTGATTGCTCAATTGGTATTTGAAACGCGCGCTATCTAAGGTGCCGCCCATACCAATGATTCTATTTTTAGGTAAACCAGTAGATTGCAATGCTAAATAAGTCATTGTATCCATTGGGTTACTAACTACAATAATGATTGCATTTGGAGAATGCTTTAAGATATTTTCACAAACACCTTTTACGATACCTGCATTCGTACCAATCAATTCTTCTCTTGTCATTCCTGGTTTACGTGGCAATCCAGAAGTAATTACAACTACATCTGAATTGGCAGTTTTTGAATAATCATTCGTGCTACCTGTAATGCGTGTATCAAAACCTAATAATGCAGCAGTCTGCATCATGTCTTGTGCCTTACCTTCTGCAAAACCTTCTTTAATGTCTAATAATACTAATTCAGAAGCTAATTCTTTACGTGCAATATTATCTGCACATGTTGCTCCTACAGCACCAGCACCAACAACAGTAATTTTCATATCTTTTATTTTAAATTTTGAACTTGATTATTTCGGGGCAAAGTTAGTTATTTGCCACCTATAATTTTAACTAATTCGGGAACTTTAACGCCTTGTTCATATACTTTTAAGAACTGACCCTTATCATAAATTGCCACAAAAGGGGTCATGCGGGGTCTGTAGAAAACTGGGATGGAAAACTCGGGATCTCGGCCCACTACCACATTAGATTGCTTATCTAAGCCATACTTAACAGCGAAATCTTTAATATCCTTCATTTCCTTGTAGCTATTCCATATAAAGAAGACGTTTTTGAACTTGTCTGCATTCTTAGTTAATTCAGCTGCTTCTTCTTGGCAATGCGAACAATCTGGACTAAAAATGATAATACAAGTAAACCTAGTTTTTGGAATCTGTGTATTGCTAAAAGACTTTCCTGTAGTAAGGTTTAAAGTGAATTTTGGGATATTCTTATCCTTTAAAAAAGGTGCGTTTGGATCAATATTTGACTGAGCAGATAAATTCACTGTAGCAAAAAGCCCAACAAATAATAGACTAAGAATTGCGATTGATTTTTTCATATTAATTTATTTTTGAGCCATCATACGCATGGCTTTAGCGTCTTGTAAAAATTCAGAAGCGAAAATGAAATCGTTTAGTAATTTATTTTGACTAAAAATGATGTCTTGGTTGCTGCCTTCCCATTCTTTCTTGCCTTTGTGCAAGTATATAATATATTTACCTATCTCCATAACACTGTTCATGTCATGGGTCACCACAAGGGTTGTAATATTAAACTCTTTTGTTAAGTCCTCAATCAATTTATCAATCACTAAAGATGTCTGAGGATCTAGGCCTGAATTAGGCTCATCGCAAAATAAATATTTTGGTTCTAGCACTAATGCGCGCGCAAGTGCAACACGCTTTTTCATACCCCCACTTATTTCAGCTGGGTATTTTTCATTCACACCAGTCAATTGAACACGTGCTAATATTTTATTTACTTTAGCTAACTTTTCAGTTTCAGTTAAGTTGCTAAACATATCCAAAGGAAACTTCACATTTTCCTCCACTGTCATAGAGTCAAACAAGGCATTGCCTTGGAACAACATACCAATGCTATTTCTTAATTCCTTTTTTTGATCCTTTGATAGTGCAGAAAAGTCTTGGTTGTCGAATAAAACTTTCCCTTGATCTGCTTGTATTAAATCTACAATGCATTTCAATAAAACAGTTTTACCACTACCGCTTGCTCCAATGATTAAATTACAGATACCCGGTTTAAATTGAACGGACACATCGTCGATAATTGTTTTATCGCCAAAGGCTTTTCGGATATGTTGTATTTCGATCATGTTATATTATAAAGGGACTTGTAAAGATAAGAGATCTTCAAACTGATCTGCTCTACTAATTAGTTTTGCTTTGCCGTTTTGATACAATACTTGTGCAGGTTTAAATCTTGCATTGTAATTGCTCGCCATCTCATAGCCATAAGCACCTGCGTTGTAAAAAACTAATAAGTCATCTTCCTCAATAGTAGGCAAGGTTCTATCCCAGGCAAAAGTATCTGTTTCGCAGATATTGCCTACTACTGCATATTCTTGAGTAGGTTTTTCCGGATGGGTTATATTATCTATATGGTGGTAAGCATCGTAAAACATAGGACGAATCAAATGATTTAATCCTGTGTTAATGCCTGCAAATTTTTGCCCACCTGATTCTTTTAACACATTCACTTTTGCAATAAAAAAGCCCGCTTCACTCACCATGTATTTTCCTGGTTCAAACCAAGCACTTAATTTACGACCAAATTTTTGCGATAAATTTTGTACAGCCTTATTTACTTCTACGCCAAGGTTTTCAATATCAGTCCCTTTTTCGCCTGGTTGATAAGGCACTTTGAATCCGCCACCAAAATCCAATACTTCTACAGTAGGAAAATGCGGTAATAGTGTATCAAACACTTCTGCAGATTTTATAAATACAGCTACATCTTTAATTTCACTTCCAGTATGGATATGAAGTGTATGAATATTGATTTGAAATTTTTCTTGTAAGTTTTTTAGTTCGGCTAATTGTCCAACTGGAATACCAAATTTACTCTTATCGTGCCCTGTAGAAATTTTCAAATTACCACCTGCCATCACATCGGGTCTGATTCGGACGCCAATAGCTTTTGTTGATCCAAATTTTGCGCCAAATTTTTCTAAATTAGATAAGCTGTCAATATTTACATGCACGCCTAATTCAACCGCAGTGGCTATTTCGTCAAATCCAACACTATTGCTAGTGTATAAAATATTCGTTGGAATAAAGCCAACGTGCAAAGCCAATTTTACTTCGTTGATAGAACTGCAATCAATATTACAACCCATATCCTTCACCACTTTTAAAATATGGATATTGGTTAATGCTTTACATGCATAGAAAAAGCGCGTTTGAGTAGCAGAAAAATGGGTCAATAAATTTTGATATTGCTGTTCAATTTTTTCTGCGTGGTACACATAAAGAGGTGTTCCAAATTTTTGCGCTGCAGCATTTAATTCTGCGTAGGAAAGGCTTGCATTCATGCTATAAAGATACGGCCAGAACTATGTTCTGGCCGTATCTTGGTTCAATATTTTTCGAAAAATCCAGGAAAGGAAAACTACTAATTGTTATCTACTGGATTTTCGGGTGCAAAATCTTCATTGTCTGTTTCAGGAGTGAAATCTCCAGTCTCTTCTTCTGTATTAGGTGTCTCTGCTTGTTCATTTTCTTCGGCAATGGCATCTGTTGTTTGCTCGAATACACTATTGTCTGTAAAGTCTTCTGGCTTAATCACTGTTGCCTCTACAATCTGATCTGCTAATACTTCTTTGATCTTAGGTAAGTCTTCTGTAGAATTGATGCCAAAGTAATCCATGAAGTTTCTAGAAGTAGAATACACCAATGGCTTACCAGGTAATAATTCGTTACGCCCACTTATTACAATTAATTCCTTTTCTAATAATTTCTGAATAGAATAGTCACTGTTTACACCTCTAATTGCTTCCACTTCGCCTTTCGTAATTGGCTGCTTGTAAGCAATGATCGCTAATGACTCTAATGCAGCATTAGAAAGACGCTTTAAGAACTTGTCGCCATTCAATTGAGCAATTGTCGTGTGGAAGGTAGGTTTCGTTAAAAACTGCCATCCGCCACCACTTTGCTTTAATTCAAAAGGGTAGAATTCTGTGCTGTATTTTTCTTGTATACCTTCTAAAGCAGCTTCAATTTGCTCAAGCGTAATGCGCTCTTCAAGGAATCCAAAGGCATTATTGATTAATTCAGTGATATCATTCGCATTTAATGCTTTATCACTTGCAAAAACCAAGGCTTCAATATGCGGAATGATTTGACTTATTTCCATAATTCTTTTGCTTATCCGTTTAATGCAGCAGCACCACTTACTATCTCTGTTAATTCAGTCGTAATTGCAGCTTGTCTTGCACGGTTATAAGATATTTTCAATGATTTCAACAATTCGTTTGCGTTCTCACTCGCTTTATCCATGGCAGTCATTCTAGCGCCATGCTCACTTGCATTGGCATCTAAAACAGCTTTGAATAATTGAGTGTTTAAAATTTTAGGCATCAATTCTGCCACCAAAGCTTCCTTCTGTGGTTCAAAAATGAAATCTGTTTTTTTAGTATTTACTTTCTTTTCCATTTTAGGAATTGGCAAGAAAGGTTCTGATTTGTACACTTGCGTTGCAGCGTTTTTGAATTCGCTATATACAATCTCAATTGCATCAAACTCCTTGTTTTCAAAGGCTTTCATCGCAGCCTTAGCAGCGGCTTGAACAGTCTCGAACTTTAAGTTTAAAAAGATATCTTTAAAATCTGCGTTTGTGTTATAACCCAATTTGCTTAAGCTTTCGTATCCCTTTTTACCAATGTTCCAGATAGTTACCTTTTGAGTAGGATATTTTTCTGCAATTGTCGCGCGTGTCATTTTCACTAAGTTGGCATTGTAGCCACCACATAATCCACGATCAGAAGTAACTACAATAAACAACACATTGTTTACTGTTCGTTGCTCTGCAAGGGCCAAATTCATATCTCCTTCTAAACTACTAATGATATTGCTTAGCATATCTTGTAATTTACGAGCGTAAGGTCTCATTTGGGTAATGGCATCTTGTGCACGACGTAATTTTGCAGCACTCACCATCTTCATTGCTTTAGTGATTTGCTGTGTACTTTGGGTACTTTTAATTCTATTTCTAACTTCTTTTAATTGACCAGCCATAGTGCTTGTTTATTAGGCGAGCAAAGGTATCATTTTTTAGCCAATTTTCCCTTCAAACCCCCTCCAACTTAAATTTTTGATCCAATAGGCCTTAAAATCACCAATTCCACCCCAATTACTTATCTTTGAAGCCCCTTGATTAACAAGGACAAACACCCAATTTTAGCAAGAATATGTTGCAGATTATAAGTAAACTATTTGGCGGATCGAAAAGTGAGAAAGACGTCAAGAAAATACAGTATTTAGTTCCAGTCATCAATGGACATTTTGAGGCTTATAAAACCCTTAGCCATGACCAATTGAGGAACAAAACTGAGGAGTTTAAATTTCGCATTAAAGAGCATTTAACCTCGATTGATCAGGTGATTGCCGAGGCTCAAAACAGAGCAGAGGCTTTGGATATCGCCGACTTACTGGGCAAAGACGCTATTTACCAAGAGATTGATAAGTTAAAAAAAGACCGCGACCAGGCTTTAGAACAAATTTTATGGACCATTTTACCTGAAGCTTTTGCGGTGGTAAAAGAAGCGGCGCGTCGTTTTACAGAAAATGAGGCTTTAACTGCTACTGCGACCGACTTAGATCGTGAGTTGTCCGTGAAGAAAGAATATGTGACCATCCAGGGCGAGCAGTCTGTTTTCCAAACCACTTGGAAAGCCGCAGGAACTCCGGTGCGTTGGAATATGGTACATTATGATGTACAGTTAATTGGAGGTATCGTATTGCATCAGGGTAAAATTGCCGAGATGTCTACGGGAGAAGGTAAAACCTTGGTGTCTACTTTGCCAGCATACTTGAATGCACTTGCAGGCGAAGGGGTGCATATTGTAACCGTGAATGATTATTTGGCTAAAAGAGATAGTGAGTGGAATGGTACTTTATTCGAGTGGTTGGGCATTACAGTAGATTGTATCGACAAACATCAGCCAAATTCAGAAGATAGAAGAAAAGCTTATCGCGCAGGGATTACTTACGGAACAAACAATGAATTTGGATTTGATTATTTGAGAGACAATATGGTGCATACACCAAACGAAATGGTGCAACGTAAGCATCATTATGCGATGGTGGATGAGGTGGATAGTGTTTTAATTGATGATGCTCGTACGCCTTTGATTATCTCAGGCCCTATTGGACATCAAACAGGAGAGCAACAATATTTTCAATTGAAGCCAAGGATTGAGCAATTGGTGGAAGTACAAAAGAAAGTTGCGAATCAATTTTTGATAGAAGCAAAGAAAAAAATTAGCGAAGGCAATGACGACCCTAAAGATGGCGGATTGGCTTTATACCGTGCATTCAGAGCATTACCTAAGAATGGCGCATTAATTAAATACTTAAGTGAGCCAGGTATTCGCGTGAAATTACAAAAGGCGGAAAACTATTATTTAGCAGACCAACAAAGAGAGATGCCGATAGTAGACGAAGCATTGTATTTCCACATTGACGAAAAAAATAATTCAGTTGAATTAACAGATAAAGGATTAGCATTGATCACTGGTGCAGGAGAAGATCCAAACTTCTTTTTATTACCAGACATCAGCGTTGCATTGAATGCAATTGATCTTGATACGAGCTTAGCACCTGAGCAAAAGATGCAACAAAAAGAAGCAATCATTTCTGAGTACAGCATTAAAGCAGACCGTATTCATACTGTCAATCAATTATTAAAATCATACACTTTATTTGATAAGGATATTGAGTATGTGGTAATTGATGGTCAAGTTAAAATTGTAGATGAGCAAACAGGTCGTATCATGGAAGGTCGTCGTTATTCAGACGGCTTGCACCAAGCGATTGAAGCGAAAGAAAATGTAAAAATCGAAGCGGCTACACAGACCTATGCAACCATTACATTGCAGAACTTTTTTAGAATGTACCACAAATTAGGCGGTATGACGGGTACGGCAGAAACTGAAGCATCAGAGTTCTGGAGTATTTACAAATTAGATGTGGTTTCTATTCCAACAAATATTCCTGCTGTTCGAAAAGACGAGCAAGATTTAGTATTCAAAACAAAGCGTGAAAAATTTGGCGCTGTGATTGAATCCATCGAAGCATTAAGGGCAGAAGGAAGACCTGTTTTAGTAGGCACTACTTCAGTAGAAGTGAGTGAGTTGTTGAGTAGAATGTTGCGTCAAAAAAATATTCCACACAATGTATTGAACGCAAAGCAACATGCGCGAGAAGCACAGGTAGTTGCTGAAGCTGGTTTAACGGGTGCAGTAACTATTGCGACCAACATGGCTGGCCGTGGAACAGATATCAAATTAAGCCCCGAAGTAAAAGCGGTAGGCGGTTTAGCAATATTAGGTACAGAACGTCATGACTCTCGTCGTGTAGACAGACAGTTAAGAGGTCGTGCGGGAAGACAAGGTGATCCAGGTTCTTCTCAGTTCTTTGTTTCTTTAGAAGATGACCTAATGCGTATGTTCGGTAGTGAGCGTATTGCTAAGGTGATGGACTTTGCTGGATACAAAGAAGGTGAAGTAATTCAACATAGCATGATCACTAAATCAATCGAACGCGCGCAGAAAAAAGTAGAAGAAAATAACTTTGGTGTAAGAAAGCGCTTGTTGGAATATGATGATGTTATGAACAAGCAAAGAACAGTGATTTACAAAAAACGTAATCATGCTTTGTTTGGAGAGCGTTTGGCGTTAGATGTAGACAATGCTTTTTACCAAGTAATTGAAAACTTGACTTTTGCGCACAAAACATCGAATGATTTTGATGCATTGAGATTGGCATTGATTGTTCAAGTTGGTTTAGATACTCAAATCACGAAAGAACAATTTGCTGCTCAAAAAGAAAATGATTTAGCAGAGTTATTATACCAAGAAGCAGTTGCACATTACGAGTACAAGAAAAAAGACATGATGCAAAACAGCATCCCTGTCTTTAAAAATATCAGAACACAGGAAGGAAAGCATATCGAAAATGTGATTGTGCCAGTGAGTGATGGTAAAATGGTATTTAATGTACTAGTGAATCTAGACAAGAATATTGAAACAAATGGCGCTACATTGGCAACTGAATTTGAAAAGTCAATTGCGTTAAGTTTGATTGATGATGCATGGAAAGAACATTTACGTGCAATGGATGACTTGAAACAATCTGTTCAAACTGCTACTTACGAACAAAAAGATCCATTGGTGATTTACAAAATGGAAGCGTTTGAATTATTCAGAAAAATGGATGTAGAAATTAACTATAAGATGGTTCAATTTTTATGTCATGCACATATTCCTTCTGAAGCAAGAGAGGTAAAAGAAGGACGTCAACAAAAAACAGATTTGAGCAAGTTAAGTGCCAATAGAACAGAAGATGGTACGCCAACAGAAAACGAATACCATGACCCATCTACGCCAAAGCAAGCGCCTATCACGGTAGGTCCAAAGATTGGTCGAAATGATCCTTGCCCTTGTGGAAGTGGAAAAAAATACAAAGCATGTCACGGTAGAGACGTGGCTTAAAAATAATTTTATGTTGCCAGTTAATCAATACATCGACCATACAATTTTGAAGCCAACTTGTTTGGTATCAGATATTCAAAAGGTTTGTGAAGAAGCAAAGCAACATGCATTTGCTGCAGTATGTGTGCCTCCTAATTTTGTAAAATTAGCAAAGGAATTAACTGCTGGTTCAAATGTGAAAGTAGCTACAGTGATTGGCTTCCCTTTTGGTTATAGTGCCACTGAAGCTAAGATTGCAGAAATTATATTAGCTATGGTGGATGGTGCGGACGAATTAGATGTAGTCGCAAATATCTCGGCAATTAAAAATGGAGATTGGATGGCAATTGCAGATGAGATCAACCATATTATGCCGGTGATTCGTTCAAAAGGCAAAGTAGTTAAAATTATTATTGAGTCAGGTGTTTTGACAGACGAAGAAATTATAAAATGTTGCGACATCTATGGTATCGCGGGAATTGATTATTTAAAAACATCTACTGGCTATGCCGAAAAAGGGGCTAGTATCGAAGCGGTTAAATTATTCAGAAAATATTTGCCAGAAAATGTGCAAATAAAAGCTTCTGGTGGTATTCGAGATTACGAAACCACGAAGGCAATGATTCAAGCTGGTGCCACTCGTATTGGTTGTAGCGCAGGAGTAGCGATTGTTACTGGCGCGCAGATTGATCAAACAAAAAGTAATTACTAATTTATGTTACTAGAGAAAATTAAAACCTTAGCAGCGCAATATCAAAAAGAGAACATTGCAATCAGAAGACATTTGCATGCACATCCTGAATTGAGTTACCAAGAATTTGAAACTAGTAAATATGTTCAAGCGCAATTAACAGCGATTGGAATTCCATTTACTGTGATTGCGACAACAGGGGTTTTAGGAATTATTGAAGGAAAAAATCCAAGTAAGCGTGTGATTGCATTGCGTGCCGATATGGATGCTCTTCCAATTGTTGAAGAAAATAATATCGATTATAAATCGACCAATGAAGGGGTGATGCATGCATGCGGCCATGATGTACACACCACTATTTTATTGGGTGCAGCAAAAGTGTTATGGAAATTAAAGGAGGAGTTTGAAGGAACGATTAAATTATTATTTCAACCAGGTGAAGAAAAAAATCCAGGTGGTGCAAGCTATATGATTCGTGATGGTGCATTGGAAAATCCAAAGCCACAAGGTATTGTAGGATTGCATGTGCATCCGGGTTTGAACGAAGGGAAATTAAGTTTTAGAAAGGGGCGTGTGATGGCAAGCGCCGATGAATTGTACATTAGTATCAAAGGTCCAGGTGGACATGCTGCTACGCCACATCAAACAGTAGATACCATTTTAGTAGCGGCACAATTAATTCAAAGTTTGCAAACGATTATTTCTAGAAATAGAAATCCTCAAAATCCTTCTGTATTATCTATCTGCTCAATTCATGGCGGAAATACAACCAATGTCATTCCTAGTGAAGTGAAATTGATGGGAACCTTTAGAGCAATGGATGAGTCATGGCGTTTTCAAGCACATGAATTAATGTTACAACAAGCCAAGGGGTTAGCAATAGCTACAGGAGCCGAGATTGATTTTAGAGTGGATGTAGGTTATCCTACTGTAGACAATGAGCCAATCATTACAGAAGCCGCCTGGAGATTAGCAGACCAATATATGGGCGCAGAAAATGTAGAAGAGACTGAAAAAAGGATGGGCGCAGAGGATTTTGGATACTATTCTCAAGTGATCCCTGGTTGCTTTTTCCGTTTAGGCGTAAGAAATGAGCAGGAAGGGATTATTCATAATGTACATACACCACATTTTAATATAGATGAAGCTGCAATTGAACAAGGTGTGGGCATGATGGCCTGGCTGGGGGTTCAACTACACGCTTAAGCCACTATTTTAAAATTCCTTAGCTTTGTGGGGTATATAAACTAACATTCGTTTTAAATCAAATACATGGCAGACACTACCAATAAAGAAAATTTAAGAAGAGAACAAGCGCTTGAATACCATGCTGGTGGAAGACCTGGTAAAATAGAAGTGGTACCAACCAAAGAGGCAAAAACCCAAAAGGATTTATCCCTTGCGTATAGTCCGGGTGTCGCTATTCCTTGTACAGAAATTAAAAACAACCCTTCTGATGTATATAAGTATACAGCAAAAGGAAATTTAGTGGGTGTAATTACAAATGGTACTGCTGTTTTAGGCTTAGGTAATATTGGTCCATTAGCGAGTAAACCAGTGATGGAAGGAAAGGGGGTATTATTCAAAATATTTGCAGACATTGATGTGTTTGATATTGAGATCAACGAAACGGATCCAGAGAAATTTGTACAAATTGTAAAATCATTAGAGCCCACTTTTGGAGGGATCAATTTGGAAGATATTAAAGCACCAGAATGTTTTTACATTGAACAGCGATTAAGAGAGGAGATGAATATTCCTGTAATGCATGACGATCAACATGGAACTGCAATAATTAGTAGTGCCGCTTTGTTGAATGCATTAGAATTACAAAAAAAGAAAATTGATAAAGCTAGGTTTGTGGTAAATGGTGCTGGTGCCGCGGCAATGGCATGTATTAAATTATATGTTGCATTGGGTGCTCGATATGAGAACTTTACTTTGTTTGATAAAGATGGTGTATTGCATCAAGGCAGAACGGATTTAGGAGAGGATAGAAAGCCATTTGCAATCAAGTCGGATAAAATGACTTTGCCAGAAGCGATTAAATCTGCCGATGTGTTTTTGGGATTGAGCGTAGGCAATGTGGTTACAAAGGAGATGATTGTATCTATGCCAAAGAATCCTATTGTTTTTGCATTGGCGAATCCTGATCCTGAAATTGGATATGAAGATGCGACTTCTGTAAGAAAGGATATTATCATGGCAACGGGCAGAACCGATTATCCGAATCAAGTAAATAATGTATTAGGTTTCCCTTATATCTTTAGAGGCGCATTGGATGTACGTGCATCTGCAATTAATGAGGCAATGAAGTTAGCTGCTGTAAAAGCATTGGCAGAACTAGCTAAAACAGCTGTGCCGGATTTAGTGAACATGGCATATAACCAAACTAATTTATCATTTGGTCCAGAATATATTATTCCAAAACCATTAGACCCGAGGTTGTTAAGTACGGTAGCGCCTGCAGTTGCGAAAGCGGCTGTTGCTTCTGGTGTAGCGCAATTACAAATTACCAATTGGGCAGAATATAAATTGCAATTAAATAAGCGTCTTGGTTTAGACAATCAAATGATGCGTTTAATTAGTAATAAAGCTCGACGTGATCCAAAGCGTTTGGTTTTTGCTGATGCAGAAAATACTAAAGTATTGAAAGCGGCTAGTATTGTATATGATGATGGTATTGCTTATCCTATTTTATTGGGTAACGAAACTAGAATTAGAAATATCGCAGCAGCAAATAATATTGACATTGACGATTTACCAATCATTGATGTTAGAAGCGACGAGATGGAAGCGAAGCGTGAATTCTTTGGTTCATTATTGTTCCAAAAAAGACAACGTAAAGGGATTAATAAATATGAGAGTTTGAAGTTAATGCGCACTCAAAATTATTTTGGTGCCATGATGGTAGAAACTGGAGAAGCAGATTCAATGTTATCTGGTTTGACTCGTAATTATGCAGACGGCATCAAACCAGCCTTGCAAATTATTGGTGTAGACGAAGGGGTGAAAAAGATTGCAGGGATGTATATTCTTTTAACTAAAAAAGGTCCTTTGTTCTTGGCGGATACCACTGTAAATGTGAGTCCTACAGCCGAGGAATTAGCAGACATTACATTATTAGTTGCAAAGGAAGTACGTAATTTCAATATGGAGCCAAGAGTAGCCATGTTGAGTTATTCTAATTTTGGAAGTAGTGATACGCCAGAAGCTAAGATGGTCGCAGAAGCAACAAGAATTGTAAAGCAAAAGAATCCATCTCTAATTGTAGATGGGGAGATGCAAGGGATGCTTGCTTTTAATAAAGAGATATTAAAGGAAAATTATCCATTCAGTGATTTAGTAGATGCAGATGTGAATGTCTTAATCTTCCCTAATTTAACAGCGGGTAATATCGCCTACCATTTATTAAAAGAAATAGGGGGCATAGATGTCATTGGCCCAGTTTTATTAGGTATGAAAAAACCTGTGAATGTGTTACAATTAGGATCTAGTGTCCGTAATATTATTAATATGGCTACAGTGGCTGTAGTGGATGCGCAACTGAAAACAAGAATTGATACAGCTGTGGAAGTTGAAAGAACAAGTTGGTGGAAGAAATTGAAGAAGAAAAAGAAATAGAATTTATAAAACATATCCATGAATTTTTTCACCCTTTTTGGCAAGTATTTGCTCATGCTCAAAGGCATGTTTACTGCAACCGAAAACAAAAGAATGTTTTGGAAGGAGTATATTAGGCAATGCGTGGATATTGGTATTGGTTCCTTGCCGATTGTGGTCATTATCTCTTTTTTCTTAGGTGCAGTTACCACAGTACAAACTGCATCACAATTAGTAAGTCCTCTGGTTCCTTTGGCGACCATAGGTATCGTAGTTAGAGATAGTATTTTATTGGAATTTGCACCCACTTTTTTAAGTATTGTTTTAGCCGGTGTAGTTGGAAGTAAAATTGCAAGTGAACTAGGCAATATGCGTGTTAGCGAGCAGATAGATGCCTTGGAAATTATGGGTGTAAACACAAAGAGCTATTTAATTCTTCCTAAGATTTTAGGAGCGATTACAACTGTTCCTTTATTGGTTGGTATTTCTGCAGTGATTGGTATATGGGGAGGGTATTTAGTGGGTAGCTGGACCAATGTAGTTCCAGCAGAAATTTTCATCACTGGCATCCGAAAAGGCTTCATGATTAATTATGTTCTAATTGGTTTTTATAAGTCCTTTATTTTTGCCATTATTATTAGTACTGTTCCTGCATTTTATGGCTATTATGTAAAAGGAGGTGCACTAGAAATTGGGAAAGCGGGCACCAAGTCTGTTGTAGTAAGTTGTATCCTAATTTTAATTGCAGACTATATCGTTGCAGCCATCGCTTTATAGTTGTAACTTTAGTTCAAATTTCAACGAATGAAAATAAGTTTTCACGGAGCTGCACGTACAGTGACTGGTTCAAAACATTTAGTACAATTAGCCCACGGCGAAACATTTTTATTAGACTGCGGCTTGTTTCAAGGACTAGGGAGAGACACCGATGCTTACAATGCTAGTTTTGGATTTGATGCTAAGACTTTAGATTATGTTATTCTTTCGCACGCTCATATAGACCATACAGGTTTATTACCTAAGCTTGCAGCTGAAGGCTTTAATGGAAAAATATATTGCACCCCCGCTACAAAAGCATTAACTGAAATTTTATTAGAGGATTCTGCAATGATTCAAAGGGATGACGCTAAGTATAAAAATAAGAGATTAACAAGAGAAGGTTTGCCATTGGTAGAACCTTTATATACCATGGATGATGTAAATCTAGTCTTGCCAATGTTGCAATCTGTTGAATATGAAAAACCCTATAAAATTTCTGAACATGTAGAGTTAATGTACACGGATGCTGGACATATTATTGGCAGTGCTGCAGTGAATTTAACGATCAAAGAAAATAAAGAAACTAAGACACTTACTTTCAGCGGTGATGTTGGTAGGTATAGAGATATGATTTTAAGGTCACCTGCTAAATTTCCGCCGGCTGATTTTATCATTATTGAAAGTACCTATGGTGATAAATTACATGATTTAGTATATTCTACCCCCGACGATCTATTAAAATGGATTGAAGATACTTGTGTAGAGCAAAAAGGAAATTTAATTATTCCAGCTTTTAGTGTTGGAAGAACTCAAGAAATTTTATTTGAATTGAATCAGCTTTCTTTAGAGAAAAGATTGCCTCATATACCAATCTATGTTGATAGTCCATTGAGTATTGAAGCAACCGAAATGCTGAAAAAATTTCCAAAGTATTATAATAAAAAAATCCAAAGAATATTGGAGGTAGATGATGATCCGTTTGATTTTGAAGGATTGAGGTATATAAAGACGGTGGAAGAGAGTAAGGCATTGAATGAGGACATGCATCCTAAAGTGATTATCTCTGCTTCTGGCATGGCTGATGCAGGAAGGGTGAAGCACCATATCAAAAACAATATTGGCGGCGAGAAAAACACTATTTTAATGGTTGGTTATTGTGAACCACGTTCATTAGGAGGTCGATTAATGAATGGCGCAAAAGAAGTACGCATCTATGGAGAACCTTTTGAAGTAAGAAGTAAAATTGGTTCTATCAAAAGCATGAGTGCGCATGGAGATTACGAGGATCTAATGCAATTTTTAGCTTGTCAAAATCCACTCGCGGTAAAGCAGGTGTATATTGTACACGGTGAGCCAGAAGTGCAAGATCATTTTGCAGAGAGACTAAGAAAGAAAGGATTCAAAGATGTGATTGTACCTGAATTGCATGAAACGCATGAATTGAAGTAATTTGTTCTTAAGTTCCTTATGCGCATACCCAAGATTGTCTTTTTTAAAAAAGACTTTGAGGCGTAAATATTTGATAAGCTTGTGGAGCGCAGGGATTATTTGATTGTAAAAAATTTTTTGCTACCGTGTATGCTTGCATCGCATGATCATTGATTCTTGTTCCTGCAATTTCTTGAATCTCATTGCTATTTAAATTTTCAGCAACCCATGCTTTTGCTAAAGCATCATCCAGGATGGTGGGCATTCGTTTTTTTACATTATGTATCTTAGCCATGAATTTATTTGCTTCGGTTGTGATAATGCCAAAGCTATTTTTAGTTTCTCCAGTTGAATAATCTGTCCACGTATTCCAAACCCCAGCCATATAAAATAATTCCTGCTCTTTTAATTTTATACAGTGTGGGAATTTCTCTTTATTTACTTCCTGCCATTCAAAAAAATGAGACGCTAAGACAAGGCATCTATTTGTATGCACTAATGCTTGTGCGACTTTATTTTGTAAAATACCTTCTGATTTAATATTAAGAGTGGTATATTTTTTTCTGGATTCATTGAGTTCTTTTTGATTCCTCACCCAATTGGGTATGAGTTCCCAATGCATTAAGCCTGGCCTCAGGATAATTTCTGTTCCTCGCGTTTCGTTATAGATAACTGGCCATTGTTGGTAGCTGAATCCAGATTGAGCAGGTAGTTCAATTGGGTCAATTTCAATATTTTTTTCGCCTATTTTAATCTTTTGCTTTTTGGGCACTTTAACTCCTACTACGTAACACATATCTTAAATTATAGTCCAAAGATAAATTAAAATTAGGCGCTTAAAAACTAGCTAAAATGGGTAAATTTGAGCAAATAGCATTTTTTATGGCTAGTATCAAGCACCTTTTTTTATCAACTACGCTTTGCGTCTATGCAATTGTTGCTCAAGCTCAAACCAGTACTTTAATTACGAATATTCAGTTGATTGATGGCACAGGGAAGCCAGCATTTAAATCAGCTGTTAGATTGGTAGGTCAAAAAATTGTGGCGATAGGGCTTTTAAAACCTGAAAAAACAGATAATGTAGTAGATGGTAAAGGGAAAATTTTAGCACCAGGATTTATTGATTCGCATAGCCATCATTTTGGGGATTTAAATAAAAATCGCGATGGTTTATCAACATCAAGTCAGGGGATTACAACCATTGTCATTGGACAAGACGGGAATGGTTATCCAATGGATAGTCTAACTCAATGGATGAAAGAAAATCCTGTGGTTTCGAATGTGGCTTCCTATACTGGTCAGTCTAGTTTAAGAGAAATCGCAATGGGGGAGAATGATTTGTATAGAACTGCAACGCCTGTAGAAATAGAAAAAATGAAATCGATCCTTGCTACAGAATTAGAGAAAGGCTCATTTGGATTGTCAACAGGTTTAGAATATGAAGCTTCTTTTTATTCAAGTAAACAAGAAGTAATTGATCTTGCAAAAGTGACTGCAGCACATAATGGCTTGTATACAAGCCATATTAGAAGCGAGGACTTGCATATGGATGAAGCAATAGAAGAGATTATTGAAATTGGGAGACAGACTAAAATGCCTGTTCAAGTTTCACATATCAAGATTGCTAATAAATTAAATTGGGGCACTGCAAATAAAATATTAGATAAATTAAATCAAGCTAGGGCATCGGGCATTAATATCACAGCAGATGTTTATCCATACACTTATTGGAATTCAACATTAAGGGTTTTATTTCCGGGCAAGGATTTTGACAATTTAGCAAGTGCTCAAATGGCGACTAAACAATTGTTTGATCCGAACGAATCTGTTTTGGTTCAGTTTGCGCCCAATCCATCTTATGTCGGCAAGACAATCACTGCAATTGGTGTTGAAAGAAGTGAAACACCAGCTCAGGCTCTAATGAGTTTAATCAAAATTGCAGAAGAATTCAAAAAGGCGCATCCAAATTATGCAGGAAGTATTGAAGCAATTGCGGGAAAAGCAATGAGTGAGGAAGATGTAAAAGTCTTTCTAGCTTGGCCAGAAGCAATTATTTGTTCTGATGGAAATGCGGGAGGTCACCCAAGAGGATACGGTGCTTTTACAAGAGTATTGGGTAAATATGTTAGAGAAGAAAAATTAATGCCATTCGAAAAAGCAATTCATAAAATGACAGGTCAGTCTGCAGCTTTCTTTGGATTTAAAAATAGAGGAACCGTTGCAGTTGGCAATTATGCAGATTTGGTTTTATTGGATCCTGTAACTGTAGTAGATCAAGCTAATCTTAAAAATAGCAAAGCTTTATCTACAGGGATTGAAATGGTTTGGGTAAATGGTGAATTGGTTTATCAGTCAATGAAATCTACTGGTAAACAACCTGGTGTTTTGATTAAAAGAAAATAAGTAGTAAAAATAGAAAGAATGAAAAATGCGATTGTATTAACGGATGGTTTATTGATGACCTCGGATGCGAAAACAGCACATGGATTGATAAGAGGTACAGAGCGATTTGATATCATTGCTGTGGTTGATTGCGAAGCAACTGCCGGGAAAGATGCAGGTGAATTATTAGATGGTAACAATAGAGGCATACCTGTATTCGCCACAATGGAGACGGCTATGCAACAAATAAAGGAAGTGAATTACTTAATAATAGGTGTGGCAACTGTTGGTGGTGTTTTACCGGCTAATATGTTATCCTTAATTTATGACGCCGTTAAAAAAGGGATATCTGTAGTAAATGGCTTACATGAGTATTTAAATGACAAAGCAGATTTAGTAGCCTTGGCTTTAAATACAGGGGCTCAACTAATTGATGTTCGCAAACCTAAATCAAGAGCTGATTTACATTTTTGGGATGGCGCTATTTTCAATGTCACTGCGCCAATCATTGCAGTAATTGGCATGGATTGCGCAATGGGAAAAAGAACAACAGCTCGTATGTTAAAACAAGCTTGTGTAGCAGAAGGTTTGAAAGCAGAAATGATTTATACAGGACAAACAGGATGGTTACAAGGGGGGCAATATGGCTTCATCTTTGATTCAACCTTGAATGATTTTGTTTCAGGTGAATTAGAACATGCTATTGTAAGTTGTTGGAAAGCAACAAATCCGTCTATGATCTTTTTAGAAGGGCAATCATCATTAAGAAATCCAAGTGGCCCTTGTGGTCTTGAATTATTAATATCAGGAAATGCGAAGCATGTTGTTTTGATATTCGCACCTAAACGTAAATATTTCGACAATGAAGCGCATTGGGGCGAGATACCATCGGTCGCTTCGGAAATAGAAATTATTGAGAAGCTTGGATCAAAAGTAATTGCTGTTGCTGTGAATACAGAGCATTGCACTACAGAAGAAGCTTATGCATATCAAAAAGAATATGCAGCTATTTTAAACCTCCCTGTTTTGTTACCAATTCAAGAAGGAGTAGCACCAATTATGCCAGTGCTTAAAGCTTTAATGAATTCATAACATGAAAATAGTAGCAGTAAGAGCGTACATTCAAAAAATGGCTTTAAAAAAGCCTTATACCATCGCCTACAATACCTTCTCGGATGTAAGCATAGGTTTTCTTGAAATTGAATTGGCCAATGGTCTAGTTGGTATTGGTTCTGCAAGTCCAGCCGAGGAAGTGGTAGGTGAAACAACAGAACAAACAGTATTAAATTTAAATACAGAATTTGTTGCCAATTTTGTTGGAAGAGATATTCGTCATTTTCAACAAATCATTTTTGAAACCAATTTGTATTTTCCAAATTTGCCGGGAACAGTTGCTGCAATTGATATTGCTTTGCATGATGCATTTGGCAAATTCATCGGGGTATCGGTCGCTTCCTATTATGGCCAAAAAATGAATGCATTGCCAACCTCAATGACGATTGGAATTAAAGGGGTAGATGAAACGCTTGAGGAAGCCAAAGAATATGCAGCAATGGGTTTTAAAGTTTTTAAGGTAAAAACTGGAATGGATGTAAAGGAAGATATTGAGCGCATTGATGCTTTGTATAAAACAATGGGAGCGGGTTACACAATCAGAGTGGACGCAAATCAAGGCTATGATTTAAATGCCTTGAATTTATTTTTAAAAGCCACAGCTGACTATCCTTTAGAATTGATTGAACAGCCATTGCCAGTTGGACAAGAAAATGCATTACTGGCTTTTTCTACTGCTGATAGAAAAATTTTAACAGCGGATGAATCTTTGAAAGATCCAAAAGCTGCATTGAATTTTGCAGGTGCCTATAAGCCTTTTGGTATTTTTAATATTAAGTTAATGAAATGCGGAGGATTAGTTGGCGCTAAAGAAATTGCCACGATTGCTCAAAACGCAGGAATCAATTTATTTTGGGGTTGCAATGATGAAAGTATCATTAGTATCACTGCAGCACTCCATATGGCTTATGCTTGTCCCAATACAAAATATATTGACTTAGACGGAAGCTTTGACTTAATGGAAGACCTAGTGACTGGTGGATTTGATGTAAGAGAGGGTTGTTTAGTTATTAATAATGATCCAGGTTTTGGTTTTACTAAAATTTAAAAAATAAAACGTGCAGGAAACTTCTACAAATAGTTTGCAACCAAAATTAGGATTAAGAGCTGCAAGTTTTTTAGTCATCAGTGTGATTATTGGATCGGGTGTATTTAAAAAAATTGCACCAATGGCTGAACAATTGGGGTCTCCTTGGTTGATTCTACTTTGTTGGTTGCTTGCGGGTATAGTTAGTTTAGCAGGCGCCTTATGTACGGCAGAGTTGGTTAGCATGTATCCGAACTCAGGTGGCGAGTACAATTACTTTCAAAAAATTTATGGACGATTTTTTTCTTTCTTATATGGATGGGCAAGTTTTGCTGTGATCAAGACAGCTTCAATTAGCGCATTGGCGTATATTTTTGCGCAGTCTTTAAATAGTTTATTCCCTCTGCCAGCCCTTGATTCAGATGCTACATTTTTAGGGCTACATCTATTTGAAAATTTGTCAATTAAGTTATTGGCTTCCTTGCTAATTCTATTGTTAACCTTGCTTAACTATAGAGGGGTTCAATTTGCAGAAAAATTAAGTAGTGTTTTAACTTATGCGATGCTAATTGCGATAGCATTCTTTTTGATTGTGGGATTGAATGCTGAGAATGGATCAATTTCTAATCTCACAAGTTCAACTAAAGGGACGACCACAGACTTGAATGGATGGACTTTGATGAAAGCGATGTTCTTGGCTAGTTTAGGGGCATTTTGGGGCTATGATGGTTGGAATAATATTGCTTTTATAGGAGAAGAAATAAAAAATCCTAAACGAAACCTACCATTGGCTTTAGGCTTAGGTACGTTAAGTGTGATGGCGGTTTATGTGTTAATTAATTTTGTGTTTTTATATGTAATGCCAATTGACTATTTCATTCAATTAAATGACACGCCCAATAAAATTGCAGCTGTTGAAGTTGCTGGACAAATTAGTGGCACTATAGGCATGGTTTTAGTGGCATGTTTAATCTTAGTCACTACATTAAACTCAACGAATAGTAGCATATTAATGTCGGCAAGAATGCTATATGCGATGGCTAGGGATAAAACATTTTTTAAGCAAGCGGAATCTGTACATCCAAAATACAACACACCGGACAAAGCATTGTTTATTCAAGCTATTTGGGCAATCCTTTTGGTCTTCTCCGGAAGCTTTGATCAATTAACGGACATGCTTGTGTTTGCAGCATTTCTTTTTTACGCAGCTACTGCAGTTGGTTTAATGTATTTACGTTTTAAAGCGCCTAGTCAAGAAAGAGGGTATAAAGTGATTGGTTACCCTGTTGTACCTATCCTGTTTTTATTTTTTTGTATTACAATATGTGTAATGACCATACTTAATCAACCTTTTGAAGCCATAATGGGAATAGTGCTTATTGCTTCAGGTTTGCCAGTGTATTTTTGGTTAGGAAGAAAGTAGTTATTCAATAGTGGAAGGTCTGCTTGAAGAGTCTCGAACAACTAAAATTGGCTCAATAATGTGTTGTTGAAAAACTTTATCATTTTTTAGCTTATTGTGAATTTCTTTGATCAATAATTCCGCAGCTTTATGGCCAATATCAATACCTGATTGTGCAATTGTACTTAAGGAAGGAGTCATGTATTTTCCAGCAGTTAGGTCACTAAATCCAATTACACCTACTTGATCAGGTACGTTTATATTGAGTTTTTTTAATGCACTTAGTGTACCTATAGCCATTTCATCATTCACGCAAAAAATGGCATCTGGTTTTTCTTCTTGTTGCATTATATTCATTGTTACATTGTAACCTTCTTCTTCGGTACATTTTTCACATTCAATCACAAAATTCTTGTCAAAATGCAAATTGTATTTTTCAAGAGCAGCTATATAGCCATTAAATCTAGGCTGGGTATTTCTTGCCCCTTTTTGTCCTTTGAAATGAGCAATTTTTTTATAATTATTTTTAATTAGATGTTCTGTGGCTAAAAATGCGCCTGTGTAATCATTGGTTAAGACTTTATGACTAGCAATTGTTGTAGGCACTTTGTCAAAAAAGACCATTGGAAATCCCTCTGCATGCAGTTCACTAAAAAAATCCTCACTAAAGTTATTATTTGAAAGTGATACCAATAAGCCGTCAATTCCTGTATTAATTAAGGCGGTTGTATTGACTCTTTCCGACTCAGCATCCTTACCTGATTCACATATAAGTACCTGGTAATTCAGTTCTTGTGCTTTAGCAATGATTCCGCTAAGAATTGTGGAAGAATGAAAATGTACAATTTTTGGTATAATTACTCCAATCATATTGGAGTGTTGATTTTTCAGATGAACTGCAAAAGAGTTAGGTCTGTAATGCATACTTTCTACCAATAAAGCCACTTGATCCTTAATTCTTTGACTAATTTCAGGATGGTCTTTTAAGGCTCTAGAAACAGTAGCCACTGAAATACCCAGTTTTTCGGCTATATCCTTTAATGTTGTACGCTTTTTGATCATATTCACAGATTCAAAACTTAAAATACCATAGTTTTTGGGATAATAAAAATTATTTTCCACCGTAATCGTTTACGTAATCGATTACGGTACTTTTAAACTTCTCATGAGCCAAATTATTGATTTTTATATTGTCTAAACCTACATCTTTGGTTTATAAAATTGTTAAAAATTCAAACGTTTGCTTATGAAAAAATTTATTTCAGGGAATAAAAGTTTCTTATTGCTTTTATTCGCCTTATTCACTGCTCAATTATCATTTGCCCAAAAAACTTCGGTTTCAGGTAAAGTAGTTGATGCGAAAGGTGCAGTTATTGCTGGCGCTTCAGTGAAATTAAAAGACAGTAAAGGCGGTGTTGTTTCTGGTGATGATGGAAGTTTCGTATTATCACTTAACTCGGCGACTAAACAAACTTTAGTGGTATCATTTGTAGGTTATGATAATGCTTTAGTTCCTGTAACTGAAAATTCTAAAGACCTTGTTGTTATTTTAAAAGAAGCAGGTAGCTCTTTGAGTTCTATTGTAGTTACAGCAAATAACAGTAGAAGAAGTCAAATGGAGATGCCAATTTCTGTGACTACTTTTAGTGCTTCTAAATTAGCTGGATTGAGATTTAACAGCAATGCTGATATCTTAAGAGTAGTGCCAGGTATTACTGCAGAAGGTGGTGGTGGTGATGTTGCTGCAAACATTTTTGTTCGTGGTCTTCCTTCTGGCGGTCAATATCAGTTTACGCCATTACAGATTGATGGTATGCCTGTTGTAGGTACTATGGGTTTAAACTCATCTGCGCCAGATGTATACTTTAGAAATGATTTAGGTTTTAATAATGTTGAATTTGTAAGAGGTGGATCTTCTACCTTGTATGGTGCTGGTTCTGTTGCTGGTATTATCAACTATGCGAGCAAATATGGATCAAACCAATCTAAGACTATTTTAGAAACTGAGGTAGCTACTCCAGGTAAGACAAGATTTGATTTTAATACAAGCGGTGCAATTACAGAAAATTCATTGTTCTATAATGTAAGTGGTACTTACCGTTATGACGAAGGTCCTATTAAAACAGGTTTAACGTCAAACGGCTATCAAGTTCGTGGTAATGTTAGAAAAGTTTTAAATAACGGTTTCTTTACTTTACACTTCCAATTAATTGATGATAAGGCGCAATTCTTATTGCCTTATCCATTAACAGGGAAAAGAGAAAGACCAGTTGGCTGGGATGGACAAACAATTTATAGCCTTCAAACAGCATCAGCAACATTATTAACAGCAAGAACGCCAAATGGCTTGTATCAAAGTCAAGCGGCTAATGGAGCATGGACAAAAGGGGGCTATGTAATGGCTGATTTCCAAAAAGATTTTGAAAATGGATGGAGATTGAACGCTAAAGTTCGTTCAGCTAAGTATCAACATCAATTTAACTTCTTCGGTACTGATGGAAGTGGAAGAAATCCATTAACTCAAGCTAATTTCTTAAAGACAATTACTGGTGCGGTTACGGGAGCTTATACTTATGCCAATGACAATACAGTTGTTAATCCATCTGCTTTAGTATTACAAAATAATATTACAGACAGAAATAGACCATTAACAGAAATGTCAGCATTAATGACATTGTCAAAAGAATTTAAAACTGGTGCTATTGACCACAGTTTTACAATGGGTACATTTGGTTCTAGAACAGAAGCTGGTGATTTTAATTTACAATTAAGATTTTTAAGTGAGTTTAAAGATCAACCAAGATTGTTAAACTTAACAACGACAGATGCAAGTAATGTTGCTACTAAATTTACTGTGAATGGTGTTGCTTCAGTGCCAGGTTACACAAATAAAACAATTACTAGTAAAAAACAAGCTTTCTATTTTTCTGATGAAATGCAAGTTGGCAAGTTGAAATTAGATGCGGGTTTACGTTTTGAGACTATTTCTGCAAATGGAAGTATCGAAAAGACTGCAACCGCTAAAAATACAGATGGTATTAACGTAGCATTTGGTACTGGTGCTTTTGATAGATTCAATGTTAGCACAAGTGATTGGGCTTTGGCAATGGCAGCAAGCTATCCAGTAACTGATCATGTTAATGCTTATGCGAATTTCTCAAAAGGGTACTTCTTCCCAGAGTTAAGAGGGTTGAGTGTTAAATATAACAGTGGCATACCAGCTTACCCAATTTATCAACCAGAGAAGATTAATCAATATGAGACTGGTATCAAATTAAATTATACTAAATTGACATTGACTGCAGCATATTTCTCTGCAACTTTAAATGATCGTTTATTGGTACAATACTTAAATGTTGGTGGTGCAATTCAAGAAGTATCTAAATTTATTAGTACAAAATCTTCTGGATTTGAAGGTACTGCTGATTTCGAATTTGCTAAAAACTTACATTTAATCTCTTCAATTACTTCACAAAAAGCGACGTACACTAAAGACGAGACTACTCCTACTAACGTGGGCAAATGGGTAGAGCGTCAACCTCAATTTATGTATGATGCAGGAGTTTATTATGCAAATAAGACATTTGATTTAGGTTTCAGCAATAACTATCAAGGTAAAAGATTCGGAAACGCGAGTAATTTAGTTTCATTAGACGAATATTCAATCGCAAGATTGACAGCTGGATACAATATGATTTTAGATGCTAAATCTACATTGAGATTTAGCGGTGGAATCTTTAATGTATTTAATTCTGAAGGAATTACTGAAGGTAATCCAAGAGCAGGGGATGCTCAAACGAATAGTGGTGACTTCTTTGTAGGTCGTCCTATCCTTCCTAGATCTTACTACTTGAGAGTAACATTTACTTTCTAATGATTGGTTTATTAAGCAAATAAATAATAAGTACCCTTGCTTCGGCAAGGGTACAATTATTTTTACTTTATGGAAAATATTGCAAAAGCAAAATCTGTTTTAAATAAGAACTGGAGAAATGGTTACACCGTTCCATGTTCTTCTTTATACCCGTTCCAATGGAACTGGGATGCAGGGTTTCATGCAATAGGTTGGATGTATGTGGATCATAACAAAGCATTAGAGGAAGTAAGAAGTATTTTCAAAGGTCAGTGGAAGAATGGAATGTTACCGCATGTTGTTTTTCATGAGATGAATGATCAATATTTTCCAGGACCAAGTGTTTGGAATATTCAAAAATCAGCTGCTTCACCTGAGGGTATTTTTACAACAGGAATAACTCAATTGCCAGTTTTTGGATTTGTTTTAGAGCGAATGTTGCAAATTGCGGAAGCGCAGAATATTAATATGGATGCCTTTGTACATGAGCTATTCCCTAAGATAGTAAACACCCATCGCTATTTGTATCAAAAAAGGGATCCACAAAGTGAAGGTTTACCATGTTTGTTTCATAATTGGGAATCTACAGACAATGCGCCAATATGGGATGCCGTTTGGGAGCGAATGGATTTATCGCAGGCAAGAGATGTTGCAGCATTTAGAAAAGACAATAAAAAAGTAGACGCTTCAATGCGTCCTACAGACTTGGATTATAAAAGATATGTCCACTTAATCGACTTGTTGAATAAAAATGAGTTTAATGAAGAGCATATTATGAAGTCTTATCCTTTCTTGATTCAAGAGAATATGTTTATTTCTTTTTTAATTCGATCAAATGAGTCATTAATCAAAATCGGTAAAAAATACAATTTAGATACAGAAGAGTTAGTTCAATGGCAGAATTTGTCTAAAAGTAATTTTGCTTCAAAGTTTTGGGACAATGAAAATCAAATGTATTATCCGTTTGATTTAAACACTAAAGCGTTAATTAAAAAGGATATAATTGGAGGAATGATGGCCTTGTTTGCCGGAATACCTACAATAGAACAAGCAAAAAGCTTAGTTAACAAATTAGAGCGCAAATTTATTAAGAATGATCAATGGTTTCTTTGCCCATCCTATAGTTCAGAGGCTATTGATTTTGATGAAAAGAGATATTGGAGAGGACCGCTATGGCCAAATGTGAATTGGCTAATGTATCATGGCTTAAAAAGATATGGATACAATGAATTAGCAGACAAAATAAAAGAACAAACAATTTATTTAATTGAACATTATGGCATGTATGAGTATTTTAATCCAATGCCAGAAGACAAAAATTCATTACTTGAAAATAATAAAGGTCTAGGAGGGGAGGACTTTTCTTGGACTGCAGCTATATACTTAGATTTTAAATACAATTATAATTTATTATAAAATGATCGAAGAAATTATACATAAAACGACCATAGAAGATTTAAAAGATGTTTTAAATAATAACTGGAGAGATGGTTATACCATACCTAGTGCTAGATTATATCCATTCCAATGGAATTGGGATGCAGGTTTTATAGCTTTAGCCTTAAGTTATTTGAATGAGGAGCGGGCAATGGAAGAAATAGATTTCATGTTTAAAAGTCAATGGGCTAATGGGATGCTTCCGCATATTGCATTCCATCAGCAAAATGACAACTATTTCCCAGGCCCAGAAATCTGGAAGACATATGAATTAGAAAGAAGTTCAAAATTGGTTTCTTCTACGGGAATAACCCAGCCGCCTGTTTTTGGATTTATTTTGTATAGGATGCACCAACATATGCAGCATAATCCAAAATGGCATAAATTTCTAGAGGAGATATTTCCAAAAGTGGTTTCATTTCATCGTTATTTATACAATCATAGAGACCCCAATAATGAAGGTTTGGTTTACATTCAGCACAATTGGGAAAGTGGTACGGACAACTCACCCCTTTGGGACCATATTTTTGAGACAATGGATGTAAGTAATGCAAGAGATGTATCACATTTAAGAAAAGACAATAAATTAGTGGATGCTTCTGAAAGACCTACGGATGAAAACTATAAAAGGTATATCCATTTAATTGATCTTTTTGTGGCATGCGGTTATGACGATGCTACTATCTCAGCAACTTCGCCTTTTTTAGTTCAAGACGTTTTATTTAATTCAATGTTGGTAAAATCCAATTTTGGATTAATTGAATTAGGCAAATACTTGAATGTGGATATTGCTGAAATAGAAAACTGGAATACCAAGAGTATTAAGGCAATTAACGATAAATTTTGGGATGAAAGTACAGGTTTCTATTATGCATTTGACTTGAGGTCAAACAAAAGAATCCCAATTAAAGTATCATCAGGATTTATGCCTTTATTTGCTGGAGTTACTTCTAAACACCAAGCTGAATCTTTGGTAAGAAACTTGACTAGCTCTTTCATGAAGAATAAGGATTGGTTTGTGTGTGCATCATGTGCATTTGATGAACCATCCTTTAATCCTCTAAAATACTGGAGAGGACCTGTTTGGATTAATGTAAATTGGATGTTATATCATGGACTAGAACAATATGGATTCTCAGAATTGGCAGGTAGAATAAAAAAAGACTCCTTAGAATTGGTTGAAAACCATGGTTGTTATGAATATTTTGATCCAAGACCATTGGGAGAAGCGCAGGAAAAAAGAGGTATTGGCGCAGATTTATTTTCTTGGTCTGCAGCTTTATATTTAGATTTTGTTTATAACAATGAAATTTTTTAAAAATGAACTTACTAGATTACGGAATTGTATTGCTTTACTTTGTTTTAATGATTTGGCTAGGCTTTAAGTTTAAAAAAAGTGAAAAAAATACAGAATACTTTTTAGGCGGGAAAGGATTTGGATGGTTCTCCTTATGCATGTCTACAATGGCAACACAATTATCTGTAATTAGTTTTGTTTCGGCCCCTGCCTTTGTCGGATTAAGAGCTGGTGGAGGTATGCAATGGCTTACATTTGAATTTGGTGTGCCACTTGCCATGATTATTTTAATTGCCTTTATTGCTCCAGCTTTATATAAATCTTCGGTAGTTAGCGCTTATGCTTTTTTAGAAAAAAGGTTTAATAGTTCGTCTAGGTTGTTGTTGAGTTCTGTTTTTTTAATTAGCCGTGCATTTGCCACTTCAGTAACAGTTTATGCGGTATCGCTGATCTTAATGTCAATACTTAAGCTCAGTTTTATGCAAACAATCTTAATTATATCTCTTGTTACTATTTTATATTCATTAGAAGGGGGTATGAAAGCAATTGTCTATAGTGAGGTTGCACAAATGATAATTAAAGTACTAGGTATTTTTATAATCATATATTATGGGCTAAAACAGATTGGAGGTTGGGATATTTTTCTTCAAAATGTAGACACTAAAAGACTAGAAGTGCTAAGATTTAGAAATAGCGGCTTTGATAATCAAGAGTTCGGATTTTGGCCAATGCTTTTTGGTGGTATATTCTTATACTGCGCTTACTATGGAACAGATCAGTCTCAAGTTCAAAGAATCTTGTCTGCGAAAGATGAAAAAACCGTAAAAAAATTATTACTATTCAATGGATTGTTCAGGTTTCCAATCACTTTAAGTTATTGTTTTGGTGGATTAATTTTGGGAACATTGGTAAGCTTAAATGGGGATTTCGCATCAAAAATACCAGTTGAGAAACCAGATTTAATGATACCTGTATTTATTACTAATTATTTGCCACATGGGGTTATTGGTGTAATTATAGTTGCAATAATAGCTGCGGCCATGTCTGCATACAGTTCAAATATAAACTCATTAGCGGCTGTAACGATGGAGGATTTTGTTTCAAAAAAAGTGACTGTGCCAGCTGAAAAATATGTTACTTATTCAAAGCTTGCTGCTTTATTATGGGGCTTAATTACATTGGTTTTAGCATTTTTTATGGGCGATATTGCCAAGACAGTTATTGAAGCAATCAATAAAATTGGTTCTGTATTTTATGGACCTGTTGTTTGTATGTTCTTGCTGGCAATTTTTACAAAAAACATACAAGCAAAAAGTGCAAACACGGGAGTTATATTTGGTGTTTTACTAAATCTAATATTATGGATTTTCTTTAAAAACATATTTTGGTTCTGGTGGAATGTTATTGGTGCTGTTACAACATTATTTGTTGCAGTATTTTGCCATTATTTTGTATATAAAACTGTTTCTGTACAAAATACTTATGTGGTTGTAAATCCATCTTTCAAGACTGCATTGTTTACTAAAGAAAGCGGTATTCTATTTGTATACTTTATTTTAATATTTTCATTTTGTTATTACTTAACCAGTTTAGTTTAATAAAGTAAAATGAATGTTATTATAGCCGTTGATAAATTCAAGGGAAGTTTAACTACTTTCGAAGCTAGCAGTATTATTAAAACTGCGATACTTAAAGTAAAGCCGAATTATAATGTAATGAATTTTCCGATGGCGGATGGGGGTGATGGGTTTTCTAAAGTGCTAAAATTTTATCTTAAAACAAAAACTGTTTCATTAAATACGGTTGATCCACTACACAGAAAAATAAAGGGGCATTATGAGTGGGATGGTGAGCGTAAAACAGCAATCATTGAATTAGCAGTCGCTTCTGGTATTGTATTGCTTAATAAGCAAGAACTAGATCCATTGTCAACTTCTACATATGGAACAGGATTATTAATGCTTCATGCAATAAAAAGAGGGGCTAAAAAGATTATTTTAGGACTTGGTGGAAGTGCTACAAATGATGGAGGAATGGGTATTGCTTGCGCTTTAGGGTATATATTTAGAGATGCTTCAGGCAATGAATTAAAACCCTGTGGAGCAAGCTTAAATCTTATTAAAACAATTCAAGCACCTTCCACTCCATTTAAAGTTGCAATTACAATTGCTTGTGATGTAATTAATCCACTATATGGGAAAAATGGAGCAGCATACATTTATGCACCTCAAAAAGGAGCTAATTCACAACAAGTGAAAATGCTTGATGATGGTTTGATAAATCTATCCAAAGTTTTATTTAAGGAAACTGGTGTAAAAGTTGCAGCAAAACCAGGTATTGGCGCTGCAGGAGGGGTATCTGCGTTTCTGATTTCATACCAAAGAGTGGAGATGATGAATGGGATTGATTTGATTTTAAAATATAGTGGGATAAAGAATAAGCTAAAAAAGGCGAATCTATTAATTACTGGAGAAGGTAAAATAGATAATCAATCATTAAGTGGTAAGGTGGTTGGCAGTTTGATTAAATTAACAAAGGAGCGTAAGACAAAGGTATTATTAGTAGCTGGTATGTCAGAACTAACACCAGGGTCTATATTAAACAAATATGAAATGGTACAATTATTAAGTTCAAAACATAGCTTAAAATACACCATGACCCATGCAAAATCTATTTTGCATCATAAAGTTGCGTCATTTTTCATTTAATTTTTAAGTAGTATTTATTAAGTTTACTTTATAAATTTCTTTTACTGAAGTAGGATTCTATAATTGTCTCTTTATTTGTTTCTAGGTATTTAAGATAACTTGCTGCTATAGGTGAAAGTTTCTTTTCCTTCAACCAAATTAAGCGCCAAGTAGTTTTTATGGGAAGGCCAGCGGCAGGTATGATTTTGAGATCACCTGTTTCAATTTCATTTCTACTCCCAATCAATGGCATAATGGATATACCTAATCCTGCAATTACAGCCTGTTTTACCGCTTCATTTGAAGTTAATTCTAGTTTCTTTCTAGGTTGAATTTTCAATTTCTTAAAAAATTTATCCATTACCTGATTCGTGTCTGAGCCAAATTCTCTAAATATTATTGAAGTTTTTTCTAAAATTTGATCGATTGGTTTTTTGACATCAATTTCTTTATTACCAAATAGATAAAGTGTATTTTCAATCAACTTATATTGCGCCACATTTATATTCTCAGGCATATCGGATACAAGTGCAAAATCAATTTCATTTTCGGCTAAGCTTTTTAAAACTTTTGACTTATTCGTCACATCCATCGTTAAATCAATCTTTTCGTTTTCTTTTAAAAAACTGTTCAAGAAAAAGGGCATGATGTATTTGCCTGTTGATATGATCGAAATTTTTAAATGACCAGCTAATTTGTTCTTATAATTTTGAGAGGTATAATTTATATTGTCGACTTCGTTGATGATACTTTCTGCTGCTTTTGCAATTTCTTTACCGAGCCCTGTTACATGTATTTTCTTTTGAATGACTTCGATCAGCGGGTATTCAAATTGCTGCTGAAAATTTTTCAATTGTATGGACAAAGCAGGTTGAGTTAGATTCAATTCATTTGCTGCTTTTGTAATACTAAGGGTTTGGGTGATTTTAAGGTATATCCTTAATTGGTTTAAAGTATAATTCATAAATAAAATTAATCAATATCATTAAATTAATAAATAAAATTTATTAATAATAAGTCCGAAATTTGTAGTTCTCGAAGGCGGAATCAAATCATTAAAGCGGCCTCAATCCTGAATTCAATGAAAAATATATATGAAATAGACCTGGTTAATAGTTTGTTCTCTAAGGAAGAGGCAACTGAACTCATTCTTGGTTTGATTGACTATAAGATTGACGTTCATTCAAGAAAAATTTTTTCAAACCAAGTTAAGTTTGGTGAGGAAGATGAAGATTCTAAGTATAGACTAGAAAAGTTAACGGCATCCAGGGAGGCCATTAAAGAGCTGTTGGATGATACTACCAGTAGTCATTTTAAATTATCGGCACAATTGAAAATTGAACCAAAAGGCAGGAATAATTAATTAATTTTTATGATTCATCAAGACATTTCTATAGCGGCAGATGTTTTAAGAAGTGGAGGTCTAATCGGCTTTCCTACTGAAACTGTCTATGGATTGGCAGCAAATGCTTTGAATGAATTTGCAATAGATAAAATATATATACTAAAGAACAGACCTTCGTCTAATCCCTTAATTGTACATACGCACTCATTAGAAGAGGCGACGAAATATGTGACACATATTCCTCCAGCCGCATTTAAACTTGCTAAGGCTTTTTGGCCTGGACCACTGACTTTATTGTTGCCAAAAAACAAGCTCATTTCACATGCTGTAACGGCTGGAAGTCATTTGGTTGCAATAAGAATACCCCAACATCCTTTAGCATTAAATTTATTACGCAGTATAGATTTCCCATTAGTTGCACCAAGTGCAAATCCTTACACTAGAATTAGTCCTACTTCGGCTCAGATGGTAGACGATTATTTTGGAGAGGACTTGCCATGTATTTTAGATGGAGGGGATTGTGAAAAAGGGATAGAATCAACTATCGTTGGCTTTGATGGTAATACCACTATTGTTTATAGACAAGGGGCAATTAGTATTGATGCAATTGAATTCATTGTTGGTAAAACAAAAGTTTTAGCAACAGTAAGAGAAAGGGTAACTACGCCTGGTATGGCTCCGATGCATTATGCACCAAAAACTAAATTTATTATTGTAGAGGATGTATTAGAGTTCATAAATGATCACCCATATGGCAAAATTGGTTTTTTAGGAATGGGTGAAAAACAAATAGAACATCCAAGTCTTGAGTTTGTATCATTGACTTTATCAAATGATTTAGAAGAGGCAAGTATGAATTTATATCAGTCCATGTATTATATGGATACTTTGAATCTAGATTATATTGTTATCAAAAAATTTCCTGAAGTCGGTATTGGTAAGTCTTTAAACGATCGGATTACTAGAGCTTCATACGAGCCTGAGCTACAGGCTATTTAACAGAAAAGGCCGAGTATTTACTCGGCCTTTTCTGTTAAATGAATATCTTGAATTATACTAATGAATAAGTATTATCCTAAGTCTTCTATTTCATCGATAAGATCATCGGCAGATTCTCCTTCAGTACCAATACCAAGTGCTTTAAATTCCCATCCTCCATTTTGTCTAGACAATCTACACATAATAACTGCTGTATGGTCTCCAATAGAGTTTAATTCATATTTACACATTTCCTTGCCTGTATCTGCGTTTACCAATCTTGCAACACAATTATTTATTTCTTCGAAACTTTGTCCACTAAAAGAGGTAATAGTAAACACTAGTGAATGTACATCATCGCTCAATTCTTTTAGATTTACATTTATTACTTCATCATCCCCATCGCCATCGCCTGTTAAGTTATCTCCAAGGTGTTCGACAGATTCATCTTCGCTAATTAAATTTCCAAAATCAATCACTTCAATAACTTCATTCTCTGCATCCAACAAAACACAAGATGCATCTAAGTCAACATCATCATCTTCGTCTGCAGGGTCCCATCCAATACCCATGTATACTTTATTAATTAGTTCTGATTTAACTAAGTTGAAATTAAATTTTTGTTCTTTTTGTAAATTGATGCTCATGTAATTGATTTATAATGTAGTGTGTTTAATGTATTTGCTTTTTAACTTTGTAGTTACGATATCAACTAACTGTTTTCTAATTTTTGAAGTTAAAAAATCTGGCAAGCCAATTGATGCCACTTCGCCATTAAGATGATCGTCATAAATTTTTTCAGCTAAATCATGTAGCACTTTTTCCATGTCGGCAGCATTAGCAACGGCCGCATCTTCTGGTAAACTAACTTGATTTAATACGTCATGAGCACATTTTGTCAAGTAACTAACTTTTAAAGTTGTTCCTAAAACAGGAACCCATCCAAATAGATTAACTAATTGTTTCATATTTATATTTTTTAATTTTCAAAAAAGAGATGTTTATCTGAGCATTTAAATTTAGATATTATTTAAATATAATTAAAAATATATTTTATTTTTTTTACATAACTACATTGGATTTATTCGATTTATACAAGATTTTATTCAACAATCTAAAATGTCTGCAATTTTTTGTATTAAAAATATACGATATATATAAAAAAGGATTAATTTGTTATTGATTTTGTCAATTAAAATTTAATTATCAACCTTAACAAATAAGAACATGGCTTCGGAAAATAACAGCAATAATACAACCGTTATAAATAGAACTGAAACAACTAAACTTAGATTTATTGATTTAGTATTTATTATTTTTTATACAGTAAGTTTTGTTTGTTTCTTACTTAATTTCATTGGTGTGACTCATTATTATGAGACTTACTTTACTGCAACATGGTTCGTATTCCCATTCATTATACAATTACTTGCAACAAGATTAATAACCTTAAAAGAGATCCTTTTCTCAAAATTCCCTTTAACGTTTAAGCCCCTGTTAAGAAATATTTTACTTGTACAATTTGCAATTCAACATGCTGTCTTTTTTATTTTACAAGAATATCCAGCTATGAGCGCACAAATTAGTAACATGAAAATTCAATTTTTAATTAACAATGCCCTTTTAATAGTTTGGTCTTTTTATGCGATCTATCAAAAATTTACAACTAAAAAACCTGCAAAAGAGAACCAAAAGAAATAAAATACAAGAACTTAAAGGCTTAATAATTTTTTAAAATATTGATAATCAATGTTTTAATATTAATCTTTGCTTGTTTTTTATTTTTTTAAAAATATATATATATGGTAAATAATAAATTCTTTAAATTTATCATATTTCAAGTTAATAGATTATATTATTTTATAATATATAATTCCTTAGTTTAATTATAATTTTTTATAGATGAGGTTTTGTACTGAATGTGGAACTGGGTTGGATAAAGAAGCAAGTAAGGAATTATTTTGCTTTAATTGCGGAGCTAAGTTGTCATTTGATGATGATATAGTTTCTGAGGAGAGTCCTGTACAAAAAACAAGCCCCACTCCATCTCTTCCAAAAGTGCCTCTTATGCCTCCAGGTGCTTCATCTGTGAAAAAAGATGGTCCGACTTTGCCGAGGATACCTCAAATGCCTCCAATGCCAGGTCAGAAGGTAGAACAAGAAACTGCACAAGATATTGAATCAAAAGACTTGTCGTCAAAGAGACCTGATATTTTTCAAAACGGGCACGATTCATATGGTATCATACTTACTGATACCAGAAAAATAGCAAAACTTTGTAGGTCTACGTCAAATGATATTTTTAATATCATTAAGGACTACACATATAATTTAAGCAGGTTCGGTCATCAATATATTATTTTTGATTACGATTCTACAAGGTATCATAATCATGGTTGGGAGAATTGTGTAGATGAACTTTCTAAGTTTTATGATAAGCAATCTATAGTACCTGAATACCTTTTCATTATAGGCGGAGATGACATTATTCCAATGCCAGTATTCGACAATCTTTCAGATGTAGATGTACCAGATAGTGACTATGAATCTGATGTTCCTTATTCTTATTTACAATCAGATGGTATTGAATATGCTATTTGGGATGGTACATTGTACCAAGAAGAAGTTAAATTGTATGTTGGACGTTTACCATTTGGTGCAGACTTTGAAAAAAGCCATTTAACATCTTATTTCAATAAAGTTATACATGCACTTGAAAGTGATTTTAAAATAAGCAATTGCTTTAGTTTAAGCGCGCAAAGCTGGCAAGAAGCATCAGAGGAAGTATTAGATGGGTTGGAATTAAATCAAAAGTTCATTGATTTTTCACCTACTGTTACTTTAAACGATGTAGATGATATATTTGACACAGGCTCAGATATTTTATATTTTAACTTGCATGGTAGCGATGCATATGAGCAGCCTCAGTTTTTTGGTGATTATGGATACAAGGCTATTTCCCCAGTTCAAATCTCTAATTTAGAAAAGTACAATATCATCATTACAGAAGCCTGTTATGGTGCAAAGTTTATAGGTTATAGGAGTCATGAATCGATGTTGTTGAATTCATTAAGTAAAAATACTTTAGCCTATATTGGTTCTTCAAGAATTGCATTTGGTTCGTCTGATAGATATATAGCTTCTGCAGATGTAATTGCTCAATCTGTGTTACGTTCCTTATCAAGTGGGTGTTCATTGGGTTATGCATTAAGTAGGGCTAGGATAAATAGTTTAGAAATTTCTGATTCAGGCTATGACGATGATGATGATTATGACGATGATGGATTTTATTTCTATAATGAGATGTATGACGATTATTCGTTAATTACAGCATTAGAATTTAATTTGTTTGGGGAACCAACTTTATGTGCAATGAATAATAGAGCACGTAACAAACCAAATCAAAGGGTTAATAAAGCCAATCGAATTCCTGAAAAAACTTTAAAGGAAGAAATATATAGTAAAGGTAGAAATCAGAATATTTTAGATGCTGTTAGAGCTTCAGTAGACTTAGAATTCGAAAAAATATCTAGAATAATACAAACTGAATTGTACAATAAGTATGAGCTTACCTCAGATGAATTACAAAGTATTAGTTTGCGTAAATCAAAGACTAGCTCGAAGGAAGCCTATATGTACGTATATAGTAAGAAACAAAAAGATCTAAAAAATAATAAACTCTATTTCATTAATTGTTCAAAAAGTGGGTCAATAAAAAAAGTAATAACGACAAAATAAATTTTTATGAATTGTATTAAGTGTAATGCAGATTTAAAAGAAGGTGCTAAATTCTGTGGTAAATGTGGAACACCTCAAGTTTCTAATGTGCCACCAGCACCACAGCCAGTGATGCCTCAATCACCAGTTCAAAATAATGCTCCAGTGCAGGATGAAAATGCAATAGGCACTGTGAAAAGTAAAATATTCTGGAATATTCAACCAGGTGAATTAGCACGCAGATTTACAGAAGCGCAATTAGCTGAAGATACTTACGATAAAGCAAAAGGTATAATTATCAACGATGGCACAACTGCTTATATTAAAGCAGGTGGTGAATTTGTTGCTGAGATTCATGGTGGTGCATATGAGTTTAGACCTGAAAAAAATCCAAAAGAAGCAAATAAAAGAGAAGGTGGCATTGTTAAAGAGACTGCTTCTTTCTTTAAAAAAGGAATCACTTTTTTAACCAATTTAGTTTTTGGAGAGCCAGTAAAGGATAAGGCAGATAAAAAAGAAAATGAAAAAGATCCAAACAAAGCTAACGCTGAAGCTAATAAAATTGAAGATGCAGCAAAGGATAATAAAATATTCTCTGTTACCTTAAAGTTGGATAAGAGTTTCATGTTGCCAATTAGTTTTGAAGGACAATATGCTATCAAAACAAAAGTATTAGATACCAATGTTGGATTTGAAGCGTATTTCAAAATCGATGATTTCAAGAAGTTTTCTGAGCATTATTTAGGTGATAAAGAAAAAGTAACTTATTCTGATATTGCAAATGAAATTAGACCACAACTTAAAGCTTGCATCCAAAGTGTTTTACAAGATGTAGACTTGAATTCAACAAATTTATCGGATGATCAAATCCAAAAGATAAAAGAAAAAATTGCAGTTGATACAAACAATAATTTCTTTGGCATTGTTCTAGAAAAAGTAATAACAATCTCAACAAGTAATGAGGCTTTAGATAGAATTAGAAAGAAAGAAGGGGAGTTGGCAGTAAGTGAAAAAGAATTAGACCTTCTTGCGCGTACTCAAGAGTTTAGAAATAGATTGACGAATCAAAATAATACTCAAGCTTTAATCGAAGCTAGGACTGATAAGGATCAGGCTTTTGAATTAGGCAAGATTAATAATGATGGCTTATTACAAGAAGATGAGCTTGAGAAATTCAGAATGGTTCTTTCTAGAGAAAAGAGAATACGTGAAGCAAGCAATGAAGAAGAAATTCGCGCAGCATTAATTGATATCGAAAAAACAGGTTTATTAAAAGACGAAGATTTAGAGAATTTAAAGAGATCAATTACGGAGCGCAGTGAAGATCATGACATGGCAAGGTTCCATTCTGTGGAAATTATGCAGTTGAGCAACACGCTTGAAATTGATAGAAAAAATTTAGAGTGGGAGTATGAAATTGGAGATAAGCGAATTCAATTAGAAATTGATCGTCGTAGAAAACAATTACAAGCTGAAATAGGATTTACTGAGCTTGAGATTGAACAATGGAAGAAGATCGATGATTATGAGGATAGCAAGTTCTACCAAGAGTTAAAGAGAAATAGAACTGCTGCAGAAGCTGAAATTGATTTAAGAGCAAAAGCTAGAGAAACAGACATTGATTTAGATAATAAAGAGATGGATGCTCAAATGGCTAGGATGGCTAAGTTGAAAGAGATGGAAATGGCTGAGCAAAAGCAAGCTAATGAACATGCAATTTTAGCAGAAAAACAAAAGCTTGATCAAGAAGTTCAAATGGCTGAGACTTATAAAGGAATGTCATTTGAGCAAATTATGGCCGCTAATCCAAATATTTCTCCAGCTGCGGCTGCGGCTTTAGCTAAGAAGTTTGAAGCTGATGCTGCTGCATCATCATCAAGTACTGCAGCTGCTGATGCTAAAGAGAATCAGGCTAAGATGGAATCATTCATGCAAAAGCAAATGGAAATGCAAATGCAAATGATGAATAAGATGATGGATACATCTGCTACAATGTCTGGTAATTTATTGCAAACACAACAGCAACAAGCTCAAAAAACAGAAGATAGATTAAATAGAACTGAAGAAAGACTTGATCATACACAGGATAAATCTTTGGATTACACGACAAGAAATAATTCAATTGATGCAGTTGTTTCAAATAATAATAAAAATCAAGCACCTGCACCAGGGTATATCAAATGTATGGGTTGTCAGTCTGTTGAGAATACAGTAGGCACTAAGTTTTGTTTTAATTGCGGTAGAGAATTATAATTTATGGAAAACTATAACGGATATATAATAATGAAAGAATACACATCAGGATCAAAATCTGATGGGTATGTGGCAAATTTATATATCAGCCCCCAAAAAGTTTATAAATTATATAGAGAAGATGTCCTGCCAGCTTTTGATACTTATTTCAATGAATTTCACTTGAAATATGTTCAAGTAAATGGGGTATTGAATCCGCAATTCAATTCTATTAATGTTGAAACAATTGAAATAGCGATAGATCCTTTTTTGTCAACGGACGAAGAGGAGGTTAAAAATGAAGAAGAATAAATTTGGCTCAAATGAAATGTAAGATGTGTGGAACTAGTTTTGTTCCGGGTGAAAATAAATTTTGTGAAGGTTGTGGAATGGAATTGCCAATGGTAGCAGCTGAAGCTGTTCCACCAAAAGCAGCACCTGCCAATGACGATGAGCTGCCTGCTGCGGGTACTAGTCCAAGTACTGCAATAGGGAAAAATTCTATTTTATCTAATAGCCAAATCAATACAACTAATACGACCACCACTACAACCGTTAATAATACGACAATCGAGGATGATACCAAAAAATCGATTGTATGTGCTGTTTCTGGAAAGAGGGTGTTGTATATTGAAAGTGTATGTTGTAGAGGTTGTGACAAAGATGTTTCTTTAGAGTATTACAATGAAACTACAAGAAGATGTGAGAATTGTCATAAAGGATACTTGAATCAATACCGAGATGCTTTTAGCCAATCAATGTCTACGGGTGGGATTGATAGACATGAAAGAGCACAGTTAGATATTCTTTCAACCACTTTGCAGATTTCTGAAAATGAAAAGCTACAAATTGAACAAGAAATTAAAAACAGCTATACAACTAAATCTAATAGTGATTTTTCTGAATTGGATGATTTGTATGAGTTAGATTTCATGGATGCTAAAAAAGAAATTCTTATAAAGAACGACTTGTCATCTGCTTTATTAAAATTAAAACAGATTTATGATCAGGTTCAAACCAATGATGAAGTATCTTGTCTTTACTTTTTAATTAAGGCTCTAAAGAGTCCGACTACATATATTACTAATTATGAGGCTAAGTCATTTGAAGATTATTGGGAAAATTACTGGTATTTTTTAGCCCAACTAACAAATGGCGATAAGCAAAGAAAAGGTTTTGGAAGTTTTAGACAAAACCATTCAAAGTATGAAAATAAAAGAGATGAGATAGTACTTTCTGAAGCACTTTATTTCATTGTTGCTTACCAAAATTCTAACAATGAAAGTTATATTGAAAAAGCAAATGACAAACTTGTTGAAATCGAAAGTATCAGTTCTACCTTTCTCTTAAAATTATATAAGTCTACAAAGCATATTGTATTAAATTATGACCCAGTAGATCAAAAATTTACAAATTTAACACCGCCAGATGAGCCAGGGATGAGAGAGTATTTTTTATTCTTTGTGAATCATCTATTTAAGATTGCTCCAGAAGTTCCTAAAGTGGAACCTGCTGCAGCTAAATCTGTAACGCCTCCTCCGAATGTTGCTTCTACAGTTATTCCAGAAGCACCGAAGCAAGTAAATACGGCACCGGTTGTTCCTAAATTGCCTACTAGACCCACTGAGGTTGTACAAAGTCCAATCAGTAATGGTCCTAAACCTGTGGGGCCAAAATTGCCTGGTTTGCCTCCTCAGCCAACTATAAAAGTGGAAGCAGATCCATCCAAGCCTAAATTGCCTGGTATGCCTCCGGGAGCAAAAGCTAGTAACCCTGGGCCAAAATTACCTCAAACGCCAAATTTGCCACCAACTCCAGCAAATAATAAAGTTAATTTACCTAAAATCCCTCCAGTTCCAGGTAAAAAGTAAAGTTTTGATGGTTTTTTGAATCTAAAATTTATTGAATAAAAATAATATATATATCTTTATAACCATATCAAGACAACTTTGTTAATAAAACCCCAATTATGATAAATTTAGAGAAAAAAACTTCAATTAGTTTAACTAAACAAGTTCCAGGATTAAACAATGTAAGAGCAGGTTTAAGCTGGGATTCACAGACTATTAATGGGAAAGAAGCAGATGCGGACGTTTCTGTTTTTATGTTGAACGAAGATTCAAAAATACCTAATGAAGGGTTCTTTGTTTTTTATAATAACCTTAAGAGTGTTGATGGTGCTGTGGTGCACAATGGAGATGCAAGAACAGGTGATGCAGATGGTGATGATGAGTCAATTAACATTACTTTGTCTAAAATCTCTCCTGAAATCAGCTTTATCTTATTAGCGGTATCTATTCACAATTCAAATGAAGGATTCAATTTTGGTAATACAAGAAATGCTAAAATCCGATTATTCAATCAAGATAATGGTGAACAAATTTGCGAGTTCAAGCTAATGGAAGAACATCCAAATGCGGATTCTATTATCATTGGTAGCTTCTTTAGAGGAGAACAAGGTGAGTGGAAATTCGAGGCAATGGTTAATTCTTTCAATGGCGGTTTAGCAGCATGTTTACAAGTTTATAGCTAAAAAATTCATTCGATATGTCATCATTTAATTTAACCAAAGGAAGTAAGTTTAACTTATCCAAGTCAATTGGCTTTTCTAAAGTTAGAATTGGTCTAGGATGGGATCCCAATGAGACTCCTAATGGCCCTGCATTTGACTTAGATGTTAGTGCTTTTGGTATTGATAGTAGCTATAAAATTATCAATGACACATATTTCATCTTTTATGGACAAGTGAAGGCTGGTAATGCTGTAGAGGACACTGTAAGAAAAGGATTTTACAGACCAGCTACAAATGATGCTTCAATATTAGGAGCTATTGATGATCCTACTGGATCTAATTCCGATGGCGGTGATGATGAAGATGTAATTATTGATCTTTTAAAAGTACATCCTCAAGTTGAACAAATTATTATTTGTGCTTCAATCAGCAAATACCCTCATGATAATTTCAAAGATAAAAGAACATTGGCGTTAAATTTTGGTCAAGTTTCAGATTGTTATATAAGAATCATCAATGAATCAAATGGAGTTGAAATTGCTAAATATGAATTAACTGAGCAATACAGCAATCAAGATGCTATAGAATTTGGAAGATTATATAGAATCGAAAATGAATGGCAATTTGAAGCAATGGGAAGAGGTCACAATGGAAGCTTGCAAGCACTTGTTGACTTATATACCTAAATAAAAATTATAAAAAATTACAATTATGGCATTCGATTTAAACAAAAATGATGCACCATCAAAAAGCAAATTTGACTTATCAAAATCTGACGAGTCTACTCCTGATTTCCAGGAGCCTAAAAAAAGTAATAAAACAATCTTAATTGTTGTAGCCCTTGCAGTGGTTGTTTTTGGTGTGTATTTTTTCACTAAAAAAGATGCAAAAACCGAAGATGCTTCATTAGCAACAACAGATTCAACTTCAGTAGTTGCTTCTGCTGATACAGCATCTGCTACTCAACCTGCACCTAGCGCAACAACTGAAGCTACAAGTGTTGCTCCACAAGTAAGTGCACCAGTAACTTTTGAAAAAGCTTCTGCTGACGTAAATAATGTTGACGATGCTAAGTTGAACCAAGTATTAGATTATTTGAAATCAAACGCATCAGCTACAGTAACTATCGAAGGGTATGCTAGTAGTGAAGGCGAGTTGAATTTCAACATGAATCTTTCTGAATTAAGAGCAGCAAATTTTGCAAAATTCTTAATTTCTAAGGGTGTAAATAAAGATAATTTAAAAACAGTAGGCAAGGGTATCGAAAATCCTATTGCTTCAAATGATGATGAAGCTGGAAGGTCTCAAAATAGAAGAGTTGAAATAAAATTCTAAAAATATAATTCTTTATAAAAGTAAAATAGGGTATCATGTATACCCTATTTTACTTTTATAAAGACAAAGAAAGTGCTCTGATTATGTATAAAAAGGTGGTAAATCTTCCTAATTGTGAATTAAAGATTCAATCTGAATCAAACCTAGATCCAGTTCTAGGATATGGCTCTAGAATAAATAATAAAAGAAGCTTTTTATTTATAAGTAAAATATTAGGCAAGCATATACCAGTATCTCCTAAAAAATTAAATACCACTCATTCAAAATTAGCTAAACTCATTAATCCGGAAATTAAAGAGGATAATGTTTTATTAATTGGATTGGCTGAAACAGCTACTGGACTTGGTTGGGGCCTCTTTGAGCAAATAATTTCTAAGTCAAAAATTTATATACATACCACAAGAGTAATGCTTGAACAAAAGCATTTGATTGATTTTGAAGAGGAGCATTCTCATGCTACTGAACAGTATTTGTATGCACCGAAAAGTTCAAAATTTAATCTAAATAAGATAAATCATATCGTTATTGTAGACGATGAAATTACTACGGGTAAAACAATAAAAAACTTAATTGGTCAATTGAATGAAGTGTTTAACAAACCTAAGATTTCTGTTGTGACTTTATTAAACTGGTCAAATTATAAGAAAGATTATAAAATACATGCATTGTACGAAGGGTCATTTTCTGTCAAAGAAAAATCATCTTTAACTGTAGAAAATACTCTTTCAAACAATGTCGATTTTAAAAAGCCTATTTTGAAAAAGCTTTCAAATGGATATGGCAGAGTTGGTTCTTTTTCATTTCCTGCAATCAGTCAAGAAAATATCAAATTATATAAAAAATTTAGAGATAGTAAAATCTTGCTTTTAGGCACAGGAGAGTTTATGTTTTATGCTCAAGTGGCGTCTAGGTATTTTCATGAAAGCAATACACTTAAAATTCAATCAACAACAAGGTCTCCTGTGTCAATAGGCGGGAACATAAAATCTAAAATCAGCTTCAAAGACAACTATTATCCAGAGATTAATAATTATCTATATAATGTTATTGATAAGAAATATGATGTCATTATTATATTTTCTGAAACTAAATCTAAATTTGATCATATGTTACATGATCAATTAAAGGCTAAATTCAATAAAATAATACCAATATACGTCTAATGAGTTTCAGCGGATCCTATTTACCTTCTGATGTTGATTTCTTATTAGAGATCAAAGATTTTCAAGAAATTTCGATTCTTGAGAAAGAAAGATTAATTCAAACTGGTGAGAAGCACTATAGTGAAGTGTTAACCGAAGAAATGGATTTCCCAGAGGAATATCTAGATTTATACAATAAAATTTTTGATAAATTTATACATCATGTGTCAAGTGATGTTTATGCCTTGTCTAAGTATATCTCAACAATTCATAAACCTGTAATAATATCACTTGCAAGAGCTGGAACACCATATGGTGTGCTGATTAAACGCACTTTATTAAATTGTTTTGATATAGAGGCTTCACATTATTCTGTCTCAATCATTAGAGATAAAGGGATTGATTATAATGCCTTAAATCACATTGTAACTTTACATGGAGCGGATGCCACATTTTTATTTGTGGATGGGTGGACTGGCAAAGGTGCTATAGCAGATCAGTTGGAGAAATCAATGCGTATTTATAGCCCGTCTGTTGATTATAAATTTATTGTATTATCAGATATAGCAGGCGTAGCAGACGTGGCAGCAAGAAGGGATGACTACATTATACCATCTTGTTTGTTAAATTCAACTATATCTGGATTAATAAGTAGAACATTAATTAATAGTGACCCCGCTTCTTTTCATCGTGCTAAATTTTATAACCAATATCAACATAAAGACTTGTCACTAAATTATGTGGATAGAGTTGATAAGTATATTACAGAACATGTGTTAGATTTTAAAAATCTACCTGTTCATTTTTTTAATCAAGCATCAAAAGATATTTATATACGTTTTATAGATAGTATGTTAGGGAAGTACCATATTTCAAATAGAAATTATTTCAAACCTGGTTTAGGAGAAACGACAAGAATGTTGATCAGAAGAAATCCGGATTTCATAATTATAAATGAACATTATATGAATTCTTTGGATCATATATTGTTGTTATGTAAGATTAAAAATGTTAAAATATTAATTCAAAACGATATGCCAGTGCCTTGTGTAGGTATAATTAATAAATTTCAATCATGATAGATGTATTAGATTTAGGTGCTACTTTATATATTCCAGGTACAAAGCCTGATTTCTCTTCTTTTTTAGAGAAAAACAAGCATATTAGATCAATAATAATAGATACCGAGGATTCAATTCATGCCATTGATATACCAATGGCTGAGAAAAATATTGAAACAGAATTGAACAGGCTGAGTAAACTGAAATATAAGAAGCCTTTTATCTTTTTAAGAGTAAAAGATAATATGCATTTTAAAAAAATCAAAAACCATCCTATCGCTCAATTAATAGATGGCTATGTCTTACCCAAATACAATTATCTAACTGCACCTAAATACAATAAACACATTAATCAGGATGATGTTATCATGCCAATTATTGAGAATGAGTTATTTGATACAGGGAAATTAGACAGTACTTTTGGTTACATTGATCAAATTAAGGAATCTACTTTATGTGTTAGGGTAGGAATTACAGATATTTTTAATCTCTTTTCACTTAGAAGGCCTAAAGAAAGTACTATTTATAGCCATCCAATAGGGGCAAGAGTGATTACTGATTTATTAATTAGGTCAAATTCTTTAAATCTCAGACTTTCTGGTCCAGTCTTCGAATCTTATTCCACTAAATCTAAAGCTGTTTTGATGGAGGAAGTGAAAGCGGAGGTGACAATGGGTATATATACTAAAAGCACCATCCATCCAGATCAAATAAAACATATTGAGCAGCAATATAGGGTTAATAAAATAGACTTTGAATCTGCTAAAATGCTTATTTCGAAATCTAGCTCTGTTTTTGGGCACAAATTGGTCATGCAAGAAATCGCCACACATTTAAAATGGGCGCAAAGTATTATTAAAAGAGCTGATAGTTATGGAACAGTATAGAAATAAGATATTCTTTTTTGCTGACTTAGATGATTCTATGTTTCAAACAATTAGAAAGGATAAGAATGGGAAATATAAGGCAACTTATCCCAAAAATATATTAAAGACATCGTTTTACACCAAAGCACAGTTTAATTTATTGAATTTTATTTTAGCTAATAATGAAATAGTGTTTATTCCTTTAACAGCAAGAACTAAAGAGCAGTTCGAGAGAACTAAAATATTTAAAACTAAACAAGCATCTATCTACGCCATCTATTATGGTTCAACTTTATATATAGATGGTGCAGAATACAAGCCATATTCTAAAGTTGTAAAATCCAATGTTGACAATTCTTTTAGACAGTTAAATGAATTAAAGAAAAAAGTTTTACAAAAATATCCTTCTATTGAGTTTGTAGACGTAGATGGGAAGTATGTTGTATCTGATGTTAATAATGATTTGTCAAAAAAGTTTATCACTGATCTTATCAATAAAAAATATGCTGATCTTGAAGCGTATGTTGAAGAAAAGTATATTACTATTTTGCCCAAAATTTACAATAAGAGCTCAGTGGTTAAATATCTTACAAAAAAGTTCAAGCCCAAAATGACTTTAGGTATCGGTAATAGCATAAGTGATATTGATTTTTTAAACTATTGTGATTTTAAAATCATCTCTCATATAGGCATGCTGGATAATAAACTTAACTCGTAATTTTATGATCATCTATTTTCCAAGAACCTTTGGATCTTCTTACAACATGATGAATGTTGTAAAGCAATATTTTAAAGATAGACGTATAGAGACGACTATTATCGTATCTCATCCAGATCAAAATTCATTAACACTTCATGCAGGGGATGTCAAACTAATTGAACCTACCTATAATGCAGATGAGAATGATATGTTTTATGAAAAGGTAGTAATTGACTATAAGGTTGATTTAATTATTCCTGGTGAATCAGCTTTGCTATTTTTTAAAACAAATGAAAATAAATTTAAAGCGTTAGGTGCAAAATTAATGATCAGTGCATCAGCTGAGTTATTGAGCATATTAAGATCAAAAACAAGTACTTATCAATATTTTAAAGATCAAAAAATCGATATTGCTATTCCGTTGTATAAGAATGTGACTTCTCTTGATGCATTTATTGATATATGTAATGAAATTGAATCCATAGGGTCAATTCCTTGTTTTAAACCAGATGTTTCCCAAGGCGCATCGGGATTTAGAATAGTGGATAATACAGTGAATACAGGTAATTTAATTTATGGATTCCCAAGTCATAAAGCTTCTATTGATTATTATATTAGTTTATTTAAAAATTGCGCTACTTTCCCAAATCTAATTGTAACAGAATATTTAAGTGGGGAAGAAGTAACCTTAGATACTTTATCCTTCAATCAATCTTGTTTATGTTATTTCCCAAGGATAAAAGATCTAAACAATCGTTACGTTGTCGATAGACCTCTATTTAAACCTTTGATTTCAGATTTCATTTCTAAGTCTGGCATCAATTTTTTATGGAATATTCAATTAAGGTACCATAATAATAAACCCTATTTATTAGAGGTTAATCCAAGGTATTCTGGAGGCTCATATTTAGCAGAGGAAAATGGTTATAAAATGTTATGTGGTGCAATAGATATAATCATGTTCGATAAAATACCAAGTTTTCCGCCACTAAATTCAATGAATTTCAAAATGGTAGAATCATATATCCAATTTTAGACGTTTAATTATAAAAATATTTTATATATTGTTAAAAATTTAGAATCATGATTGAAAACTTAGGGAGCCATCCGACTATTTTAATTGTTTTTAGTGTTGTTATATTGGGCATGTTGATTTTAGATCTTGGTGTTTTTAACAAAAAAGCGCACCAAGTTACTAATAAAGAAGCAGCAATTTGGACTTTGGTATGGATATCATTGTCTATGTTATTTAGTGTCTTTGTTTTAACACAGACATCTGTAGAGAAATTCTCGCAATTCCAATCTGCTTATTGGATCGAAAAGGCATTGTCTGTTGATAATCTTTTTGTTTTTATTTTGGTCTTTAATTTTTTCAAAGTACCTGATGAGTCTCACCATAAGGTGTTATTCTGGGGGATTATTGGTGCATTGTTTATGCGTGCCCTATTCATTTTCACCGGAGTAGGATTGATTAATTACACCTATTTGCCTGATATGACATTGTTTAATAAAGTAGTGTCTATAAATTTCATCTTAACAGCTTTTGGGTTATTCCTTATTTATGCTGGGATAAAATCATGGTTTTCAGATGAAGATGACGAAGAACAAGATTTTAGTAAGAGTAGAGGTGCTAGACTAGTCCACAAATTATTTAATGTGAGTGAGCATTTTGATAAGGATAAGTTTTTTACGATTCAAAATGGTGTAAAACTAGCAACACCATTGTTGGTTGTTGTGGGTGTAATTGAATTTACAGACTTGTTATTTGCTGTTGATTCAATCCCAGCTATTTTCTCAATTGCACCAGATGATCCATTTATTTTATATACTTCAAATATCTTTGCTATTTTAGGTTTGAGATCAATGTATTTTCTATTATCAAATTTCATACATATGTTCTCGAAATTAAAATATGGCTTAGCGATTATTTTATCTTTCATTGGCTTGAAAATGGTGATCTCACCATTTTATCATATTGATACTTTAATTTCTTTATTAATTGTGTTATCTGTTCTCGTTGGTTCGGTTGTTTTATCAATCCTTTCTCCTAAACCAGTTGAATAAATAAATTATGTTGAATAAACTTTATAAGGTTCAGTTAAAAGACGGCAAGATCCCTACTACATTATATCAAACTGTAGGGGATGCAATCAAAGCGCATGGTGCAGGGAATATTGTCAAAATTGATGAGGTAGCTGCTAAAAAAACAAGTACAGGCACTATTGCTAAATCAAGTGATCTTGTTTTAGTATTAAGCAGTAGAGCAGATAATGACTTAGAATTGTCATTAAAATGTGGCTATGCAGTAACCTATAACTGTCCATCTTATAAAAAGATTTTTGCAGGCATGAAGTATTTGGAAGTGTCCGAAAATTTTGTATTGGAAGGTGAGATTTTAAAACTAGATAAGTTTGATTTAAAAGTGCACCATGACTGGGCTTCTATTATACCTAGACATCAAGAGAAGATTTGGAAATGGTCTATTTTTCATACAAAAGCTACTTTGATACCAAGGGGGGATGCGGAAAAAAAATACGGTAAGATTCCAGGTGTACAAGGCGGGATTGGATATATCAATTTGGGTAAAAAGTAATCATTATGTCAGCGCATTCAACTAATAATAGCCAGGATAATTCTAACTTAAGCAAAGGTTCTGATTCCAATTCCGGCAATCCACTACCAGATGAAAAAGTGTGTTTTAATTGTAAACATATGTTATGGATGGTTGGGTTAGGACTTGGGCTTAAATGTGCTTTAACAAGACATAATATCGAACATAGAAGACATACTTGCGATCAATTTGAGTTCAAATAATTATAATTCTAAATGGATTCAGTTAAAAAAATATTATACATTGACATGGATGGCGTCTTGGTTAATTTTCAATCTGGCATTGATAAATTAACTAAAGAAGAGCTTGAAATGTTTAAGGATCAAGAAAAAAATGTACCACACATTTTTAGTAAAATGGATCCAATCCAGGGCGCCATTGAAGCTTATTTGCAACTTGCCGAAAAATACAATACCTACATTTTATCTACTGCTCCTTGGCACAATGAAACGGCTTTAGGGGATAAGGTTGCTTGGGCGAAAAAACACTTAGGAGATGCTATTTATAAAAGATTAATTTTTTCTCATAACAAGCACTTGAACGAAGGTCATTTCCTCATTGATGACAGACCTCATAGAAATGGGGCTGGTGACTTTAAGGGAGAGCTAATTCACTTTGGCGGTGATAGATTTCCTAATTGGGAGTCTGTGTTAAGCTACTTGCTTTAAAGACAGGTATTCTTAATCAATCTGAGTAATAATATATTCTCTACCACCAAAAATGAAATTCATTTTTAAACTCTTATTCATTAGCAAGGTTCCTAAAGGGGAATTTGTTAAAATATAAGAATGCCTGCCATTATGTGTTCCCGCTATTGCAGTATCTTCTGTAAGTTCTTTAGTTTGAGTGATTGATCCATCAATTGCTTGAAAAGTTACAATTGAGTTTTCTCCAATAACTTGTATTCCATTGTCTTCAGATGCTTTCCATTCAATAAAATTGAGAAAGGCTGGGTTCGAAAATGTAAAAAAACCATCATTCCAACTGCCAATTTGGTGTATTCTGTTTTGACCTTGAGGAAAGTGACATGCATTCCCTGTATATCTTGAAATCTCAATTGGTCCTATATATTTATAAGTATTTCGGTCAAGGTATTCAAATAGTGGACAAATATCACTCATTCCCTTATTCCATCTATTATAAGTTAAAGCTGTAACATTTCCGACTTGAACTTCTTTGCCTAAAAATTCTTCATTTATTTCTCCATAAGAGTATGTTTTACCAAGTGTAAATATTTGTGAAGCGATTTGTGTATAAAGTTCCCTCATGTCCATTATTTTAATAAAGATATGTATTATTAATTTTATAAATTTAAGTATTGCTAAATTCTAAATAGAATAGAATAGGCAATTGTATATTCATGCTAAATTATATCTCCATTCATTTAAATAATGGAGATATTTTTATAAAATTAAATAACTAGTAATCATTCTATGAAATATTTTTTATTCTTTTTGCTCTCATTTTCAGCTATGCAGACAAACGCACAAGCAGTTGCCATCAAGTTAAAGTCCTACAGCTGGAATAATCCAAGTCATCAATTTACTAAGGCGTTGAATGAGAATGGTAAGAAGCTACTTGATACAGTATTAAAAGATGCAGGAGTAGATACGTCAAAATGTATCAAAGTAGATTATAGTGAAACGATAAAGTTAACCCAACCTGCGTATTTAAAGGCTACCTCCTATGCTTATTATGATTATAACATGGAGCATGGTCAAATCTCAAAAAATTATTACGAAAATTTTAATGGATATGATATGGACAAAAAGACATATTGTATTTTAAGATTTTCAACCAATAATGACAGTTTCGATAGCATTACTTTGTACTATATAAAATAAATCAGGAAAGGATACCTTTCGACTTTAAATATTGAATGCATCCATCCAGTTCTTTATCAGCAAAAGAGTTGCTGTCAATTTCAAAAGGGTTCTTTTGATAAGTTAGTTTCTTACTATAAGTATCATAATTTTTAAAGTCAGGATCTTTTAGGTGCTGTATATTGTGTCGCACCTCGTGGAGTGTGGTGTGAATGATATCTCTAACTTTTGTTGACTCATTACCTTCGTGACTTTTAATATAAATGACGATCTTTTTTTGACCTGAGTAGTAACAGCCAAGTCTTTTTTTACTTTTAAAATAGGAGATCTCATATTTTGGGAAAAACCGAATGTTTTGAGCTTTTAAGATTGGCCCGCAATAGTAAACCACTTCTTGTACCAATTTTGGATAGGAGCTGTTGAGTTTAAGTTCGGGTCCTTTAACTGCTTCAATTACACCCTGAATAAATTTATAGATGCATAATACCAAGAAGCCAATAAGGAAGAATCCAATGAAAAATCTATCCATTTAAATCAATTTAGGGGCAATTTAAATGGGCGCTTTCTAATCTATTAAGAATCAACACTAAGCCGCCAATAGCGACTCAGTGTTTACGTTTTTAATTTCTTGTGGGTTTTCCCAATTATGTTCAATTAAATTATCGGTCCATTTTAAATAGTTTACACTAGTTACACCCTCATAATGGTTAAGTTTCAGTTTTCCAATATCTTCCAAGTTTTCCTCTTTAAATGTAAATAATTTTAAGGCACTAGGGTGTATGGTTTGTTTGGTACAAATAAACCAGTGTTTATTCATTTTTGGGTACCTTTTTTCAATATCACTAGCCATTAAAGGGTCTATATACCATTCCTCTTTAAGTTGTAATGTATCTATTCTCCAAAAATCATAACTGGTCATGGTATTCATAACTACTTTAACACTGTCACCAAAACTAAAATGGTCAATACAAAACGGAAAAACAAATTCCGGCTTAACTAAGCCATTATGGGCAAAAACAGCCCAGTCTTTTCTGTAAATAAGGCCTTCCTTCCTTATTTTTTCTCTTAAACCAAAATCACCTTCTTTTGCTCTAAAGCTTCTTTTTAAACCACGGTAACTAATATGCCAAACATATCGCTTTGGGTTAATTACTGTTGTTAAGTTCCATGGGTTTCTCCCATCATTAATTGTAATTGTTTTCATAACTATTAGTTTTTTAATTTTAATTAATTGCCATACAGCAGCATGCAAAAAGTAGTAGCAAAAAGCAGCAGCTAAAAGGAATTAATTTAGATTATTGAATTGCTAATAGTATGTATTACATAATTAAGTTAGGTTTAAACTTGAGATAAGTTCGTTTGAATAAATAATATTATCGGTCATTTTATTTATAGGTTCTTCAGTTAGTTTTTGATAAATTTCTAAGTAGTTAGTCCAGTGTTCACCACTAGCTCTTTTAATAGATCCCTTCTCATATTTTCCATTTAGTATGTTTAAGCTTTCATATTGATTTGCACCAGACAACATTGAACCACCTATTTTATATATATATCCATTTTCTTTTTTAAGTTTCGTGTTGGTTTCCCATTCCTTAAACAAACTTCCCAAACTATACCATAAAGTTCCATAATATAATCCCCCTGAGTACAACCATTTTAAACTTAATTGATAGTAACCCTTCTTGCTTAATATCAAATCTTTTTTTTCATATAGTTTATGAAAATTTTGAAATAATATTTTTGAGTTTTCAATCATTTTATTATCCTGTTCTTTAATAAACCACATTTCATAAAGTGCTGGAGTTAAACATAAATAGTCATCACTTTCAATTTTCAATCCATTGGCACGAACCAATGATTCAGGCATATAAGCTTCAAACCCGCTATAATCTTGTAAGATTAAATGGGTCTGGTTTTTGATTTCAATACTACCTAATACTTTAGTAGTAAGGGTTTTGTTGATTCTAGGCATAGGACAACATTTTAAGTTTGAATTAAAAATTGTTTGCCAAGAGCATAAATAAAAGTGGAGATTGCGCTTTAATTTGACAAAAGTCCACATCTTAAATATCCACCACCTTTTTCTCGCGACTAGGTTGGTTCAGCTATTACTGATCTTGATGTTTGAAGTGCAATGATACAGGATCACTTTCCAGTCTATTTAGAAAACTAAATATTTTTTATTGATAATTATAAAACACCACTTCTTCTAAATATTTAAATCCTATTCTTTCTTTTGAAATTTCATCAAAAGCATCCTTCAAATCTAATGGGTTAGGCCAATTCATATCGTCTACGATAAATACAATTTTTTTTGCTTTCAAATAAACTTCATTTGATTCAATAATATCGGCTATTATTTTTTTAATTGTATCATCCAAGTTGGTATCCCTTATTACATCATAAATAGGGAATAAGGTAATCCTAAATTTCGGGTATAAACAACCTGAAGTTTTATTATAATTTACAAGATCGCAAAGTTTCCCAATTTCAGCAATGCCCATATTGCAATTATTAAAAAGTAAATGACTGCAAATAGAGCCTTTCTTTAATGCAGGACAAACTATATGTATTTCATTAGATGGGAAATTAATGACATCGTTTATGTTATAAAAATTATTTGATACCTTTTGAGTCGTTTTCATATTTTATTTATTGGCAATAAATTTATTAGTTAGTTCTTCGGTAAATATTTCAAAATTTCTTTTAGCTGTTTCTAACCCATAATATACTTTCTCATAATCTTCAATGAGTTTTGACTGTGCAAAGTTGTTCTCTGAGAGATTTAGCTCAATGGCTTCTAATTCCTTTACAGTAATAATATTTATAAGAGATTTGTTGATTTCTTCAATTATCCCGTTTGATGTACTAAATCTTATTCTGTTTTCCTTGTTGTTTTCAATAATAAATGCAAAATGTTTCCCATCGTTAATTTTTTCTTCACTTCCTTTTTTATCTATAATAGATACGGATTGTCCAACTTCAAATTTTTCAAACTTTAATGTGTATCCCTCTTTTAATTTGATAATCGTTTTATCAGTGAATTCTTGTTTTTTATTTAAATCTTTAGCTATTGCTTCCATCAAAATATCCAAATATTTATAATTGTAAGTTTTAGTTTTTTCTTTAGGTCTTAGATATAAAAACTGTTGTGTAGCAACAAAATTCTCAACTTTTGTATCTAATTCCATTGCTTTTCTCATTGAAATGATTCTTGTTGCTCCTCTATTAGTTATGATGTAATCCTCTTTTTTCAAGAGGAATTTTTCAGGGATATTTGTTTTTTCCCTAACCGACCTAAAAGTCATCTCTCTTCTTGACCGGAATAATTCTATCTTTTTTTCAATTTCAATAAGTTCATCTCTATGCTTGATGGTATTATCAAATTCGTTAATTGAACTTAAACGAAGTAAAAAAGTAGGGGAGTCTAAACCATCAATTTGATTATTGTATTTGTCTTCTGTTACGCCTACAAAGATGTCAAATAGTTCAAAAAGGTTCTTTTTTGACTCTAAACCGTCTAGAAAAAAGAAAAACATAGGAATATTTTTCATAAAGTTAATTAAATATTGGATTACAAATCAAGTATTTATACAAAAATAGTAAAAATACAAAAAAAATAAAAAAACAAAATTTGTTTATTTTGAAATTGTGTCGTTTCTTTGTGGTAGAAATTTAAAAACAACCATATGAAACACCTCATTTTGCATCCATCCGATCCAAGTACTAGCTTTCTTACACCTATTTACAAAAATTTGCCTAATGGAACGGTGATGTCAAGTGGGAAGACAAAAGAACAAGTGTTAAAAGCAATCCAAGAGCATGACCATATTATTATGCTTGGACATGGAAGCCCATATGGGTTGTTTGCAGTTGGTCAGTTTACAGGTTTAGGATATACTGGTTATATTATTGAAAGTGGTTTAAAAGATTTATTAATGAAAAAGAAGCAATTGACTGCAATTTGGTGTTATGCTCAACAATTTGTGGAAGCAACTGGTTTACCTACAACTTATTATAGTAATATGTTTTGTAGTGAGGTATTGGAATGTAGTATGATGGGATTTGAGGCAACCGAAGAACAAGTAGAGGAGAGTAATTGGTGCTTTTCCAAAAATTTGGGAGAGCATATCTTGAAGTTGCCTAATGAGATACATGCTGCAATGCAGGATGGGCCTTATGCGAACTTGGCCAAAATAAATCCGGTGGCCGCTTATAATTTTGAACGTTTAGGTTATAAAGCCGCATAAATTTTAGAGTAAATAAACGATAGCCCCGCAATTCCAGATAGACTGGACACAAAATCTTCAAATTGCAGACCCAAACAAAAAGATAAGCAACAGCAACATGAAAACATCTTCAAGCAATATACATATGAACGCAATACTAGAAAGCATTTCAAGTGAAAATACAAAGCTGCCAAATTCAAGATCTACAGGTATAATTGGTCTAGATAATTTAATTACTGGATGGCAAATAGGTGTGAGTGTTGTGTCCTCTAGACCATGCATGGGGATGACTTCCTTTGCTTTAAGCCAAGTATATCAACAATTGACAAATTTAAAAGAGGACGAGGTGATTATTTATGTAGCTGATAAAGAGAGTTCCACTGCATTGATGCAAAGGTTGTTGACTATTGCATCGCAAATTGATTTGTCAGTTATTCAAAAGGGGAAATTAAATAAGGAGAAGTATGATCAGTTATTAGAAGAACCGGTGACTAGACAATTAAAAGACAATAAGGTGGTTTTTTTAAACACAAACTCTCCAACGGTATTTGCTATTAGAAAATTAGTACATAGATTAAAAAAAGATGGTAAAAAGCCAATGATGTTATTTGTTGATTCTTTACAGTCTTTGGCAGATAAATTAAGATTTAGAACTCAAGATATGGAACAAGTGATGTTGGATTTGAATTTGTTATCAGATGAGTATGAATTGCCTATTTTATGTACCATGCCATTGGGTAGAGGTGTGGAATACAGGGAATCTAAATTTCCGAGATTGACTGATTTGGATGCCAAAATGGTAAATCTTGCTGCCAAGGTTTTGTTTTTAATTAGACCAGACTATTATGAATTAATTGATCCAGTCGAGGAGCAAATGAGTGAGGCACATCTGATAATAGCAAAGAATGAAGGCCCATTGGATACCATAAAATTGTGTTTAAATAGGAATACATTAACTATAACAGAGGCTAAGTTAAATTCATTTAATAATTTAACAAGTTCCTAGCATCAAAACGGGTTTAAATATTAAAAAAATCGTAAATTTAAAATCCCCCCAAAACTTTAAAAAGCAGAATAAATGAGTGTAAAATTTATACATACAGCCGATTTGCAATTGGCCAAGCCCTATGGTGGTATTCAAGATGAAACAAAGCGTGTTTTACTACAAGAGAAGCGACTAGAAGTAATTGAGAAAATTGGAAAACTAGCAAATGAAAATAATGCAGCATTTGTAGTTATTGCGGGAGATATGTTTGATTCAAGTACGCCAACCAAATATACGGTATCAAAAGCCTGTAGTTTGATTGGCGCGATGAAAATACCGGTATATGTAATTCCTGGTAATCATGATCATGCTGGGAAGGGAGGTATTTGGGATCAACCTTTCTTTCTAAAAGAAAAAGAAAATTTGGCACCCAATCTTTTTGTTTTATTGGACCCTAGTCCTATGGAGTTGGAGCATGCTATTTTATTTCCTTGTCCATTGTTAAGAAGACATGAAAGTTCCGATTTGACAGCATGGCTAAGAAATATAGATATGAACGCATTTTCAGCAAATAAACCTAGAATTATATTAGCACATGGTACTACGCAAGATTTTTCAAGTGTAAGTGCTTTAGATGAAGAGTATACTGTGGCTAACTTTATTGACTTAGCGAGGTTGCCAGAAAATGAATTTGATTATATCGCATTGGGAGATTGGCATGGTACCAAAAAAGTGGGCAATAAAGCATGGTATGCAGGGACACCCGAAATTGATAGATTTATTAAAGGGGACGAAAACAAGCCAGGTCATACATTAATTGTTGAAGTGGAGCGTAATAAAGAGCCTAAGGTGGAACAAATTAGAACTACTGAAATTGACTGGTATGAAATGCATTTCGAATTTATAGATGAAAATTCATTAGCTGTTTTTGAGTCAGAAATTAATCAAGTAATTGGGACTAGCGTTTCAAGTCATTTGTTGAAATTAGGATTAACGGGTCATTTAGGCTTAGCTCATTTCACAAAATTGGAATCGCTTATTGAAGTTTTAGAATCAAGACTTATACGAATTAAGTTGGATAATAAAGTGGCTATTACCCCAACCAAGGAGGAGTTAGAAACTTTAAAAAATAGAACCGACGATCCTTTGATTTCAAGTGTTGCTGAAAAATTATTTACTGAAATTTCAGCAGGAACAGAAAATGCAGAAATAGCAAAAATTGCATTAAGAGAACTTTACGCAGCTTGTAATAATTAAAAAAAATTAGACATGGAATTTAAGAAAGTAACTATTAAGAACTACAGAATTCATAAGGAGCTTATTATAGATTTTAATGAAAATTTGACTCTAATTGGAGGCGATAATGAAAAAGGGAAGAGTACCATTGCGGAAGCAATACATAGAGCATTATTTTTTAAAGCAAAAGGGAATTCTGAGCAGCATAAAAGCATGAAGTCAACACTTTACCCCGATGATCCAGAAGTTGAACTTATCTTTTTGAGTAGAGGGAAGGAATTCAAATTAATTAAAAAGTTTGGCTCAAAGGGAGGTGTTTCACTTTCAGAAGCGAGTATGACAACATTGAACGGTGATGAAGCCGAAGCAATGCTTGCTTCATTGATTCAAACTGAGACCAATGTTGCCGGCAACAATTTGGCAAAAAAATGGCCTTTACTATGGGTTTGGCAGGGTGTTTCAGGTGATAATCCTGTAACTTTTGTTGAGGATTCGCAGCAAAAATTAATTCAGCGTTTACAAACTTATGGAGCATCAACTGTCTTGTCTTCAAAATTTGATAAAGATGTTTCAGATGCTTTTGCACAAAAAGATGCAGCTAATTATAACAATAATAATACAGTTAAAGCAGGTTCGGCCTTAAAAAAGGCCGAGGATGAATTAGCAGATGTAACAGAACGTCTTGAGCAAGCAAGAGAGAAGGTGAAAAATTTAGAAGAAGCCTCGGAAAACTATGAAAAATTCAAATTGCAACTTGAAAAAAATCAAGAAATTTGTAATTCAAATAAACTAGATGAAGAAGCGTTAATTAAGCGCTTGGAAAATATTAAAGAATTGGAGGCAAATAAACAATTGCTGGAGTCTAGTTTTCAAATTAAGAAAACTAGTTTAGATAGTTTGTTGAAAATTCAAGAAGATATTACAAATAATGAGGAGGAAATTAAAAGGTTGACAGAAAAATTAGAGCCTTTAAAAAAAATTATAATTGCGAAAAAGGCTGAATTAGCTGAGTTTCAAGATTCGGCAAAAGATAATAATAACAAATTAGTTGATTTTAGAAAAGAAGAGGATTCGTTTAAGCATACGATTGAAATATGCAAAATTGTCCAAGAGATTACAGCACTTAAAAAATCATTAGTTAAACTTAATGAAACAAAGCAACATGCAGATGCCTATATTGAACAAATAGCTACAGCTAAATCGAATTTGGCTAAACTTGTTACTGTTACAAGTTCACAAATTCAAGAATTACAAAATAAAGAAGTTGAAATTGGGAAAGCCCTATCTAAATTAGAAGGCATTTCTACCTCTATTGAAGTTTTGAATTCAAAAGAAGATATTTTTATAGACGGAGAAAAGCAAGTTATTGGAACCAAAAATAATTTTTCTGAAAAATTTGAAGTTAAAGTTGGTGCAAATACAACCATATTAATTACACCAGGTGGAGGGGCATCTTTGGCCGATGCAAAAAGCAATTTGCATAATTTACAAGAATCATTGCAAAGTCAACTTACAGAATTAGGCTTTGTAAAAGTAGAAGATGCAATTGATTGTTTGAGAAGTAGGGAAGAGTATACTAGAAATATTGAAAATTTAGAAAAATCGCTGAAGATTTTAAATGCTAATGACATTGTTAAGCAAATTGCAGATACTGAAAATGAAATTGGTATAAAGGATACTCTTTTAGTGAAAAAAGGTGAAATGTACTTAGTTGATATTAAAAGATATAATGCTGAAAATGTAAGTGCAGAAATTTCCGAAAATGAATCTAAAAGCGAGGCTGTATCGAGTCAAATTAAAACCATCGATGAAATGATTTCGGGGTACAACACTAAAATTGATAAGTTAAGCGAGGAAATCAAAAGCTTGCAAGATGAAATTGATGAAGATGACCGAAAACTAAACAGCAATCACAGCACTTTGGTGTATATCTTAGGAAAGGAAGGGGATAAGCAATCCATTGAAAATAAAATTAAGGAATGTCAGGCCTTAGTTGATGAAGAAAAAGTTAAGTTAGACAATATTGTGGAAGAGTTAGAGCAATTATCTCCAGATACTGCAGATGCAGATAAAGCCAGAATTACAAGAGCATTAGATGTATCATTAAATAACTTAACTGAAACTAAAAATAAACTAATTACTTTAGAAGTTACTTTAACAAATAATGGTACTGAGAATCCAAATGAAACATTAAATAAGTTAGAAGAAAAGTATAATTATACTAATGACACACATCGTGCAGCATTACAAAAAGCTAAAGCAATTAAAAAATTACATGAATTATTTAATCAAGAACAGCAGCAATTGGCAGATAAATTAACAAAGCCGTTAGCAGAGAAAATTGAGTATTATTTAAAACCAGTTTTTGGGCCATCCGTCTCAGTTACTTTAAAGCAAGAGGCTGGTCAATTTAAGGAGTTCTTAATTTCTAGAGACAAATATGGAACATTTAATTTTGAAGCTTTAAGTGGTGGTACAAAAGAGCAATTTTCAGCTGCAGTTCGTTTAGCGATGGCCGAGGTATTATCTGCAGACTTTGATAATAAGTTGCCAATTGTATTTGATGATGCATTCACCAATTCAGATAAAACTAGAATATTGGAAATTCAGCCAATGTTAGACAGAGCTTCGCAAAAAGGAGTGCAAGTGATTGTGTTAACATGTCATCCTGATGCTTATGCTAAATTAGGTGTTAAAGAAATTGAATTAAACTAAAAATTATTAAACTTAAAATGGGGGTGAAATACATACCAGCCTGAATAAAAGGCACACGCGCTTAAACCATGGTGACAAATACCAAACAACCGATTCACCCCCAACTTTTAAATTTAACAAACTATGAAAAAGGATATACAAGCTTTAGAATTAGAAAAGGGGGTACCTTTATTTACGTTTGATGAAATAACCAAGGCTTTTAAGGCTTTAGTAAACGCAAAAGTTAAAAATAAAAGACGTTCAACAGCATTTAGAGACTTTGATTTATTCTACAATCCTAGAAAATTTAGTTTACTACCTATTGGACTAGATGGTCAAACCACCATACACGTGTATGAAACCGAGGAAACAAAAGAAAAGTTTTTGTGGGAAATATACCGGTTGCTTAATGATTTTGAAAAAGAAAGAACCCAAACTCCAAGATTTGCTTTTAAGAAGTTTAAAACTGTTGAATATGAAACTAAGCCTGGGAAACTAAGAAAAATGTCAATTCCTTGTTTAAGAGATCAGGTGGTGGTAAGATGTATTTTGAATAGATTAAACCAAATTGGGATTGTTGATGCAGAAAATAAACCCAATCAGAGTATACCAGCACTAACTGCTAAAATTAAGGGCTTGATTCATTCAAATCCTAAAAGACAAATTATTAGAACAGATATAAAAGATTTTTATCCAAGTGTAAATACCGAAAAATTGCTCACTTTACTTGAAGCAAGTCATGGTGCTCAAATTGGTTCTAGATTAATGGATTTAATTAGAAAGGCCTTGGTTGATAATAAGTCAGTTGGGTCATATACAGGATTGCCTTTAGGAATGGGTACATCAGTTTTATTAGCCAACTATTATATTTCTAATTTAGGCTTGTCTCATTTTTATGAAGGAGTAAATGTAATCCGATATGAGGATGACTTAATTATGTTCCTTGACGAAGGTGTGGATGCTGAAGATGTAAAAAAGAAATTAGACGAAAAGTTAATTGAATTTGGGCTAACCCGCAATGAAGATAAGACTGTAGTGCAAAGTTGCATGGCGCCCTTTATTTTTTTAGGGGTTAGCTATGATAATGGGAATGTTTCTGTTACTGAGGAAAGAATGAAAAAATGGAAAGAAGATGTAAAGAGTGATATCTATAATGAAATCATAAATTATCGCACTTTAGAATTGATTAATCCCCAAGCAGTAATACCTAAAAGAAAGGAGATAGTAGATATGATTTGGAAACAACACCAGCGTGGGAAGAGAAGTTATTTTCATCAACATTATTTAAAAATTAAAGCTATAAACGAAAATTGCTATACAGGTTCATAAATAATATTTGGGCTTATTAATGGTTCTAAATCAAAAAAAAGAAATGGCAGAGAAAAAATATTTTATACCAGGTGCACCTTTTAAATTTAGCCGAAGCAAAGTGGAGCTTTTTACCGAATGCCCAAGATGTTTTTATTTAGATAGAGTTAAAGGAGTAGGCAGACCTGCTGGTTTCCCGTTTAGTTTAAATAATGCAGTTGATACTTTGTTGAAAAAAGAATTTGATTCCTATAGAACTATTCAGCAACCCCATCCATTGTTAAAAGCCTACGATTTAGACTTGGTGCCTTTTCAGCACCCCAAAATGGAGGATTGGAGATTTAATTTTAAAGGCATACAAACAATGTATAAAGGGTATGAATATTATGGAGCGGTTGATGATATATGGGTAGACGATTCTGGAACCTTGTATGTTGTAGATTATAAAGCAACAGCAAAGGAGGAAGTAGTAACAGCGTTAAGTACTGCAAGTTATCATGATTCATACCGTCGTCAAATGGAATTTTATCAATGGTTACTAACTCAAAATGGCTTTACGGTGTCAAACACTGGTTATTTTGTTTATACTACTGGAGATAATACACAGCCTAATTTTAGCAATGAGTTAAAGTTTCGTACACGTCTAATTGCACATACTGGTGATCATAATTGGGTGGAACCGACATTGGATAAAATGATAGCTTGTGCGTCTCAAGCTCAAGCACCGGCTAGTGGTAAAGAATGTGCATATTGTCAATTTGCAGATGAAAGAAGTAAGTATTAATTTTTTTATAATTATAAATTAATTACAATGCTAGTAAATACCATGACTGATGAGGAAGTAACCAAAGAAATTTTATCTGATTATAATGAAATTTATGAAAGACGAACAATTGATAGATTGGTTGAAGGGTATGAGAAGCAAAGAAGAAAATTTAAGATTGCTAAAACTGAAGAATATCCTATTACACAAGAGTTTAAGTCTCATAGGAAGAATCCTTGGATAATGATAATGAGAAAAAGGGAGAAGTCCGAAAAGTACAATAGTGTGATGGATACAAGTTATGAATTAGTCACTTATTATTATACCTCGAAGGGCTTGAGGGTATTTAGTTATTTAGAGGATAATACAATAGTTGTATATAATGGTCATGTTTTTAGTAGATATCGAATGAGAATGGGGTTGGAAATTGAATCTATCATTGATGTTGTTAAGGTTTTCTTTTGTAAAACAAGTAACATCGTATTCGACTTCGTTGAGGAAGAAAATCCAAATTCAATGTTTATGGGTTTGACTAATGAAGGTTATTTGTTTGGTACTAGAAAAGATTCAGTTTCATGGACTATCGTTAAAACATTCGTTAACAAAGAAACTGCTACTTTAAATCAATTTCAAAAGGAGCAAGACTTACAAATTATGAAGGATTTCTTTTTCATTCATATAAAAGCTGAAGAGAGAAAGGAAAAATTTTATCAGGATATGCTTGGTTTGTTTAGAGAAAACTTTGTTTCAGTAAATGGGAAAGTGGTTCCAAAAGATTATGATGAAAATAAAATTGAACTTATGGGTAGTAAAGTAATTAAACGAGGAACTAGATAATCAAAATTAAATTAAACATGCCAGTAGACTTATCAAAAATTTTAGTAGTAGGTATTTCCTCTCGTTCCTTGTTTTCCTTGGAACATGAAAATGAAATATTTGAGAAAGAGGGGGTAGCTGCATTTAGAAAGTACCAAGAGGAAAATGAAAATGTAGTGCTAACACCAGGCCCTTCTTTTCATTTGATTAAAAAACTTTTAGAATTAAATAAAATTGCAAGTCAGCAAATTGTAGAGATTGTTGTAATGTCCAGTAATAGCCCTCAAACGGGAATGCGTGTGATGAACTCTATTAAGGCACATCATTTAGACATTACCCGCATGGCATTTACTGGTGGGGAACCTATAAGTCCATATTTACAGGGTTATGGTGTAGACTTATTCTTATCAAAGGATGAGGAGGATGTGCAAGCGGTGATTGATTCAAAATTAGCGGCAGCGGCTATTATATTAAAAGCACCTGAAAATATCAAAACCAATCCCAATGTGGTAAAATTTGGATTTGATGCTGATGAGGTATTATTTACAAGTAGTGAGTATCGTTATCAAACGGAGGGTTTAAATGCTTTTTTGCAACATGAAAAAGAAAATGAAAATGTGCCACTACCCGAAGGGCCTTTTGCAAAGTTTCTTTTAAAGCTTTCACAAATACAACAATATTTGCCGGGGCCAGAGGAATTATCGCCTTTGAAATTGGCGATTATTACAGCTCGAAGTGGAGACGCGATTCAAAGAGTGGTAAATACTTTAAAATTATGGAAAGTATACATTCACGAAATTCACTTTTTGGGAGGCCTGTCCAAGGATAAAATATTGGAAGCTGCAGCAGTGGATTTTTTCTGTGATGACAGTGAAGCACATTTGGTGCCTGCATCCAAAAAAGTACCTACTGGGAAAGTGCCATATGCTACTGGAAGTAAAATGAAAAACTTAGAAAAATAACTTAGGGTTCATTTAAAATTAAAATAAGTACTATGAACATAACAGACGATATCCACCAACAGTTTGCCGAATATTTTGAGGAAAAAGCAATATGGCCATATGCTTATTTATTGTCGCAACGACTTACGGAGGGGAATATTTGTATCTCCATGGAGGACATGCCTGAAAATATAAAATCAACTCCATACAAGGTAACGCCTGTTCCAACAAGAGAGTTGTTAAAAATGAGTCAATTGGTGACAAATAATGGGTCCAATTCAACTCCTTTTGTATTACATAATGATAGACTGTATTTCCAACGCTATTTTAAATACGAAACAAGTATTATTGAAAAATTAAGAAGTTTAATAGCAGCAGAGAAATCTGTTTTAACTGAACGAATGCAGCAATTGGAATCAAAAGCTGCATTAATTAAAACACTAATTACAGACTATTCATTAGATGGTTTGATGTCAAAAGAAAAAGTTGATTGGCAGTTAGTAGCTGTTTTGCAATCATTACTAAATAATTTTTCTATTATTACAGGTGGGCCAGGTACTGGTAAAACCACCACCTTGGCTAAGTTGTTGATTGTACTATATGAATTAGACCCAAATGCATCAGTTGCATTAGCAGCACCAACTGGAAAAGCGTCAATGAGAATGGCCGATTCTTTAAAAGCGAGTACTTTAAAATTCACGGATGCAACTAAGGCCAAAATTGAAAATTTAAAACCTAGCACCATTCATAGTTTGTTAGGTTATAAAAAAGAGTCAGTAAATTTTAAACACAATGCTAATAAGCCTTTGCCGTATAATTGGGTAGTGGTCGATGAAGCTTCCATGATTGACGTTCCTATGTTCTCAAAATTGCTTGAGGCATTAGGGGATAATTGCCGAATTATATTATTAGGAGATAAGGATCAATTAGCTTCAGTGGAGGCAGGAAGTTTATTAGGTGATTTGTGCCAAACATTACCAAGCTTAAATATGTTTGAAAATGATAAGGCAAAATGGATTAATGAGTTTATTTCCGATCCTGAAAGAAAGATAAATGCTGAATTTATTGGAGATCAAAAACAATTAATGTCGGGCCATATTATTGAATTAAAATTCAGTCATCGATTTAATAGCCAAGGAACAATTGGGAAGGTTAGTAAGGCAGTTATTGAGGGTAAGTTTGAAGAAACAAAAATGCTTATTGAAAACGCAGTGGACAAGAGTGTTATTCTTGATAATGAATACTCACCTGAATTATTAGAAACTTTTGTTGAAGGCTTTTCAAAATACATTAAAGAGACGGATATAAAAGAGGCCCTGAAAAAAGTAAATGAATTAAGAGTATTAGTAGCTGTTAGACAAGGTCCTAGAGGGCTACATGCCACCAATAAAGCTATTGAAATGCATTTACGTAAAAAGGGATTGATAAAACCTGATGTGGAGATGTATGAAAATAGGCCGATAATGGTAACACGTAACATGCATGATTTAGGGTTATTAAATGGAGATACTGGAATAATAAGAAAAGACGCCAATAATACTTTAAGAGTTTGGTTTGAAGATGGGCAAGGTGGAATTAAATCAATTCTGCCAGCTTATTTAAACTATACCGAAACTGCATTTGCAATGACGATTCATAAAAGTCAGGGGTCTGAATTTGAAAATGTGATGGTTGTTTTACCCGAAGGCATTTCCAATGCACTATTGACAAGAGAATTACTTTATACGGGTATTACAAGAGCAAGAAAAACAATTACTATCCAAGGAGAAATTGAAACTATTAAACATGCCATTGAGTTATGTGTAAATAGAATTTCTGGTATTACTGGTAGAATCGATAATTAATTTAAGAAAAAGAAACTATGAGCATTTATTTAAACGTCTCAAATTCATTGCAGCCTTTGTCATTAAGATTAGCTAATGATTTGAATGCAAATATTCAAGATCCATTTGTTAAGCAATGGGTAGTTACCCAAACTGAGGGGATGAATAGTTGGTTAAAACAAAGTATTGCTAAAGAATATGGGATAGCTGCCAATATTAATTTTTGTAAGCCTAATGATATTATAGCAGAAATATACCGTTCAGGTTTATCAACTGGTAAGCAAATCATAAATACAGAAACAATTCGTTGGAGTATCTATGAGATATTGGATCTCCCTGAATTCAAGATCAAATTTGAGGATATTGCAACTTACTATGTAAATAATGATATCAAAAGAATTGCATTAAGTGATGAATTAGCAGATTTATTTGATCAATACCAAGTATATAGACATGATACAGTTAAAGTATGGACGGACCGTCTAAATAATGGGTTGGAAGCAGAAGAATGGCAAGAATGGATTTGGCATAAAATAAAAAATAAGCTGGGGGAAGACTACCAAGATAGAGTAGAAATGGCCCAGCTTCTTATTGAAGGTTTGTCAAGAGAGGAAGTAAAGGAAGATGTGAAAAGAAAGATTCCAGCTTTACATTTATTTGGTATAGCAGTTATCACACCTTATTATTTACATATATTTCATGAGTTGTCTAAGTTCATGGAAATCCATTTATATCTAGTGAATCCAAGCCCGGAGCAAATATGGATGGACGATGTCACAGAAAAACAAATTTCTAAGCTACTAACCATTCAAAATAAACCAAGGGCGGAAGTGGATCTTTTAATGGTTGGTAATGACTTATTATTAAACTGGGGTACTATAGTAAAGCAGTCATTTGCATTATTAATGAAACATGATGATTTTATAAATGTTTATAACGAGGAAGATGCAATTCCAATATCAAATCCTGATTCGTTACTTAAAAAAATTCAGTACGACATTTATAATAATTTAAATAGTGAAACTAGACAAGTCTTGTCTGATGTAGATTATAAAGACAGATCAATTAAAATTAATGGTGCTTATACACCAGCGAGAGAGGTTGAAATTTTACAAAACTATTTAATTGAGCTTATTGATCAGCAAAATGAAAAGTTAACACCAAAAGATATCCTAGTATTAGTAAGTGACATTGAAACCTATGCTCCTTTCATCCATGCCGTATTTAGCAATTCACCATATAAATTCCCTTATAATATTGCTGATGAAAGTTATGCTGCAGGAAATAATATGTTTACTGCCATACAGGAGATACTATCATTAGATGCCGAAAAATTTAAGGTTGAAGATGTTTTGAGTCTTTTGGAGTCTCCATATATCAGAAACCGTTTTAATATCAGAGACGAAGAGGCTTTAAGAACTGCTGCAAGACAGGCTGGTATTATTTTTAGTATGGAGGGAAGGAAAAGTGATGATACAAGATATATTAGTTGGGAATATGGCCTTAAGAAAATTATGTTTGGAATTTGTATGAGTGGGGAACCAAGTGTATATGATGGCCATGATGACTTTATTCCTTTAGATACAACCGAGGGTACAGAAGCAATTGATAGAGTTCGATTGATGTATTTTGTTAAAATGTTGTACAAGAAGTTAAAAGATCGAAGCCAAAAAAGAACAATATCTGAATGGGCTGTGTATTTACAATTTCTTGTAGAAGACATGATATTTCAGGCAGGAGAAAAGGACGATGAGGATTATACTAAATTGGTTCAGTTTACTGAACAAATGGCTTTATTAGAAAAGAATGCGAATGTAGAAATAAGCTTTGAAGTATTTAGACATAGTTTTTTGCAAAGACTAGATCTGGAGAAAAAAGCAGGGTCCTTTGCAAAAGGAGGAGTCACTTTTTGTTCATTAGTACCAATGAGAAGTATTCCATTTAAAGTAGTTGCAATGCTTGGAATGGATTTTGATAAATTTCCGCGTAAAGAAACTGCATTAAGCTTTAGTTTATTAAATGAGTGGAAGTTGGGAGATAGAGATGTAAAGAATAATGATAAGCATTTATTTCTTGAAACTTTAATGTCTGCTCAAAAGTATTTATACATAAGCTTTTTAGCCGCAAATTCAAAAGATGGTGCTCCATTACCAGCATCCTCAATGGTTGATGAGTTAATTGATTATGTTGCAAGAGGAATGAAAATAGATACCGATGTATTAAGAAAGCAATGGGTTACAATTCATCCTTTACATAGCTTTAGTGCTGAATACAATCCTGCAGGCGAAAAGGGCTTAGTTAGTTATTTAAATACTGCTAATTATCATACAGGTATCAACCCTGCTGTAATAGAAAAGCCTCCTAAGGAGTTTACTTTTACAAAAGTTGATATTGATGAAATTGCCAAGTTTTTACATAATCCTGCAAGAGTATATTTACAAAAGCAATTTAATATATACTACCGTGAGGATGATGTTTTGCTAAAGGAGCACGAATTGTTTGCTTTTGACCACCTTACTAAATGGAATGTGCAGGATAAGATAATGTTTATGAGTAAAGATGAAACAGATGCCTATTATAAAAAGGAAAGTAAAACAGGTCGAATACCGCTTCATAATATGGGGAAAGCTACAATTGATGAAGTTAAAGATGACCTTAAAGATCTTCAAGAATTGATCAATAAATCAATAGGAAGTGAAACTAAAAGTGCAGTAGACATTAAATTTATGATTAATGAAACTCAGATTATTGGTAAGATAGAACCTGTTTTTGGAAATAAGTTTATATGTGTATGTAATTCTAAGAATCAATTAAAATACTTAATACAAGGTTATACAAGATATTTAGCAATGCTTGCGCAAGGTTTAAAAATGGAATTTATATTCATTTCTAAATATATTGATGGTTTACAAGTTATACCAATTGGTCTTATAAGTCAACAAAAAGCAATTGACACATTAGCAGAATATTTGAATTATTATAAGAGTGGGCATCAGCAGTATTTTCATTTTTTTCCAGCAATAGGACAAAATGAAATGGAAATGATAAGTTCGGATTATGAGGCTTTTTGGGACGCTTACGAAAAAGAAGTGGAAAATGAACGAGCTTATACATTTGAAGATGATTATTTAAATAAGGCCATTGAACATGGATTTTTTAGTGAACCTGCTTTTGAGCATATAAAGAATAACGTTAAGGCAATATTTGAACCAATTCAAGCTTTATTACCAACTGTATTTGAGGCTTTAAAATAAAATAAGTAGATCTAAAAAATATATTCAATGCCACAAACTGTAAATAAAAATTTTATACCAGAAACGGTAGCACTTGAGGGGAGTAATTTAATTGAAGCTAGTGCCGGAACTGGGAAAACATACTCAATTGCTATTCTTACATTAAGACTAATCATTGAAAAAAATATTCCAATTCAAAAGATTTTAATGGTCACTTTTACTAAAGCTGCTGTTGCAGAGTTAGAAACTAGAGTACGTTCATTTGTTCGATTGGCTTTAAAAGTAAGTAGAGGTGAAGAGATAAAGGATAAAACCATTGAAAATATGGTTAAAGCCCAAATGATTTTACAGCAGCATGAAAAAATATCAGTAAAAGACAAATTAAAAACAGCGCAAGAGTTTTTAGATGAAACTTCGGTACTTACAATACATAGTTTTTGTCAAAAAACACTGTCTGAGTATTCTTTCGAAACAAGTCAAATATTTGGAGCAGAAACTATTTCACCAGATGAGTTTAATCAAATTACGGAAGATGCATTTAATGAATTTTGGAGAAAACGAATTACTACTATCAAAAGTGAGTTGCTTGAGCGCATGTTACAGTCCGAACTTAAGCATGAAGAAATTTTAAAATTAGTTAAACAAGCCTTTGGAGGTAAAATGCTTGTATCAAATGAGCCAATTCCTAATGATTTTTTAGATGCAAGTTATCAAGATCAATTATTGCAAAAAATTAAAGAAGAAAGTGACGAGTTGTTCAATTTAATTGAGAAAGTAAAAAGTTATTTAACAGAGAATAAGGCTAAATTAATGCCTGAAATTACAAGAACTGAGACTAATAAAAAGGCGTTTGAGAATGATTTTAATGATAATAATTGGGATGGAGTTATCAATACGATAATCGAAAAGCAAACAGCAGCATATGTTGGTAGATTATTCAAGGATATTTTACAAGATGTAATTAAGATTGGTGAATTTAATGAAAAGCAAAAAAAGAAATTTCAGTTTATCGTTAATAATATCGCGGTTGAAGCCATTCGAGTGGTTAAAGAGGCGATACTTGAAATAAAGAGCAATAGAGGCATTATTACCTTTGATGATATGATTGAGCTTTTACATAAAGCTGTTATGGTTGAAGGAGGTAATGAAAAGTTGATAAGTGCATTACAAAACAAATATGATGCTGTATTTATTGATGAGTTTCAAGATACAGACAAGGCGCAATATATAATTTTTGAAAAGCTCTTTAATAGGGAGAAAATTCTATTTTACATAGGTGATCCAAAGCAGTCAATATATGCCTTTAGGAAAGCTGATATTTATACATATTTCAATGCTAAAAAGAATGTAGATCATCTTCATGAAATGAATACCAATCACCGTTCAACAGAGGCGTACATAAATGCCATAAATGAATTTTTCCTGCCTACTCCTGAATTTGATACATTTAGTTTTCAAAATGATCCCCATATCGCTAATGCAATAGAGTATATTAAAGTTGGTTCACCTAATCCAAATACCAAAGGTGAATTGCTTTGTAATGAAAAGCCAATAAAACCTTTGAAAATTACAAGCCATTTAAATAAAAAAGAGATAGTTGCTGCAGTCAAAACCACCCTTACCGATTTATTTACAGAAGGGAAGTATACAATAAAAAAAGATGGAGAGGATACTAGAGCAATTAAACCTTCAGATATTGGTATTTTGGTAAGAAATAATAAGCAAGCTAAGATTATGAAATCATTATTAGCTTCATTAAGAATTCCTGCTGTAACAATTGACGAAACAAGAATATTATCATCAGACGAAGCTGTACAAATATTTTACATTTTAATAGCTGTAGATGAAATTTCTACTTCACATATGAATAGGGCCTTATTAACCAATTTAGGTGGGTATGATAATAAGACATTATTAACAGCCGATGATGAATCTATTTTAGCTCAATTTAAAATATACCAAGAAACTTGGAAGGAGAAAGGGGTTTACTTGATGTTAAGAAAATTCATGGCTGATCATAAAGTAAATGAACGACTTTATGATCCAAATTCGGAGAATCCGGAACGAGTTATTTCCAATATTCAACAGCTAATTGAGATTTTACACAAAATAGCTATTCGTAAAAAGTATGAACCAAAGGAATTAATTCAGTGGTTAAAAAAAGGAATGGAAGGAGATACTAGGGAAGGAGATGAGTATGAACAAAGACTTGAAAATGATCAGGATGCGGTTCAAATTGTTACCATTCATAAAAGCAAAGGGTTAGAATATAATATAGTAATTGCCCCTCATTTGGATTTGAAAAAAGATGAGACTCATATAACAAGCTGCAGTTACAGAGATCCAAAAGATGGTGAGTATTATGTAGTTAAAAAGAAATTAATGGATGCGGATCAAAGAAAGTTATATGAAGATCAAAGTGAGCAAGAAAACCGACGATTAATGTATGTAGCCGTAACAAGAGCAAGATATCAATGTTTTATTACTGCACATATGGATAAGTATTACAATAATTCATGCTTAAGAACCACCTATAAAGCCCTATCTGAAAATGCTGCTAATTTGAATTATGTTGAATTTGGTTATGCGCCGGATGCAATAAGAGGGTTTAGATATACTAATCCGAATGCATTATCTCAACCTGTATATTCAGTTGCAAATCATTTTCATTTAGAAAATACAAACTGGATTAAAACAAGCTATAGTGGATTAAATCCTGATCACGATCAAGTAATTGCACCTAAAACGGCAACACCTTTTGAAACTGCTTACGATAAGTTTGCCTTTCAAGAATTAAAAAAGGGAGCTCATACAGGTAACTTGTTACACTATATTTTTGAGCATATTGATTTCACTAATCCAGATGCATGGAAATACACAGTTGAACAAGCTATGAAACGTTTATCTGGCTCAACTGATGAGCAATATAGAGATAAAATTATTGAATTGTTGGAGAATGTGTTATCAGCCGAGATGCCCGGGGGTAATCCATTTTCTTTAAATCAAGTACCTAAGCGAAAACGATTAAACGAACTAGAGTTTGATTTTCTATTAAGCCCCTTTAACACCGCAAAATTACAGGCTTTATCAAGTGATGCGCATCCATTCCGCATTAAGTCCATTGATGAATTGGAAGGGATTATGAATGGTAAAATTGACTTATTCTTTGAGCATAATGACAAGTTCTATATTCTTGACTGGAAGTCAAACTATTTGGGTAATTCATTGGAGTTTTATGACACTGAACATGTAAAAGCTGCGATGTATGAAAACAATTATAACCTTCAGTATTTAATTTATACAGTAGCCTTAACCAAATACCTGAAGCTCAGAATACCTGATTTTGATTATGACCGAGATTTTGGTGGAGTGATTTACTTATTCTTAAGAGGCGTGAGAGCAGGGGGAGAAAGTGGTATATATTTTACCAAGCCCGAAGAGCAATTGATTGAAAATATAAATAAATTAATGACAAACTAAAATCATTACATATGACACTAAATAAATACGCAAAGCAACAGTTTCTAATTGATTTAAATACTCTGAAATCGGAACGCCCAAACTCAACAATTCTAGAAGTAGATGGTCGAGCAGACTCAGAGACTCGATTCTTTGGTGGAAAAGAGTGGGAGCATTATAACTTAAACATCGCTAATATTGATATTCCCAATAGAAAATATTTTTGCTTATGTTTATTCGCCATGGTTTCTGCGGATCAAAACATGTTCGCTAATCACAATGAGCATTATCATAATTTTAGAAAAATGTTTACCTATCCAAAATTTGGGTGGGCTGGATTTGGGATGCATTTTGAAAAACCAAGTTTTTTGTTAAGCGTGCCATCTCAAGCTGGGGTAGATTTTTCAGAAATTAATACTGAAGAGCTTAATGAATTTGTAGTAGATCAGTTTAAACAAGCAAAATCATTTTTGCCAAAATCATTGCCTGTTTGGGATTTCTTCAAGGATATGATTAATGATGTCGACTTTAAAAGCGATACCGATATTTTTAGAAGACTAGTAGATGCAATGTTTGAAAATAGTAAACATGCTTACTAATTTAAGTATGAAATGTATTTGTATTATTATAAACTTACAACAAATAAAATACCAAAATTTAACTTTTCAAAGTATAACAAAAATCATATATTTGAATTTATACAATCAATTCTATGCAAATTAGTATTCAAAACTTTGGCAAGCGATATAAAGCAAACCCTAATAACTATAGTATACCTGAGTTTCAAAGAATGTTTCAATGGAAACCTCCCCAAATAGAAAAATTCTTTGATTCAATTTTAAGAAATTTCCCATTACCCCGTTTTTTTGTATGGGAATTGAATCATGATACCAATAAGGCTCTAACCTTGTATCAACTGCCAAATAAATTTTTGAATACTAAAGGAACAAAGTCTGGCGATAAAGTTCCAAATGGAATACCAACCACTGCCATTTGTGATGGACAACAAAGGCTAACTTCTATTTTAATAGGTATTAATGGCTTGAGTTATAGTGATGGGAAAGAGGCAAAATTTTTATATTTCAATGTATTATGTGGAATACATAAAACAAAACAAACTGAAATTTCAGAGGACTTAGATGTTGATGATAAAAAAATTATAACTTTTAAATTTTTAACTGAAAAAGAAGCACAAACTGAAGTACATCCAAATACATTTTTTATTAAAGTAAAAGAGCTTTATAATAAGATTGATGAGTATTATATTTCGAGTGATAATGATATTTTATCAAAAATGTTAGAAGAATATAATTTTCTTTCATATGGGTATTATAATAATCAAATTAAGGAGGACGCAGTTAATACAATCTTATTTTTATTTCGAAGATTTAAACAAGATTATTTTGATTTTGTTGATATTGGCGAAGCTATTGGAAATGATTATCATGATATTGTTGAATTTTTCTTGAGAATAAATAATGAAAATAAGCCTTTGACAAAAAATCAGATACTTTACTCGTTACTTTGTATGTATTTTGAATTAGACGAGTTTAAAGATATTGATTTGAAGAAGGATTTTGAAGAAATAACTGAGCTTGTTGAATCTAAGTCAATTTTCAAAGGTGGTGATGGTACTTACGAGTTCTTCTTAAGAGCTGCATTATATTCTAGTACTGATATTATTTTATTTAAGAAAGACACTTTCTTGCCTTCTCATGCCGTTGCCATTCTAAGAGATTGGCCTAGGATTAAAATTTCTATAATCAAAACAATAAAATTAGTAACAGAACTAAATTTAGATAAGATAATTACATCCGTAAATTCACTTATTCCAGTTGTCTTTCATTTTTTTAAAAAATATAACCAAGTATCTGTTGAAGATAAGAGAGAGATTTTAAAATATATTGTAAGAGCACAATTTTCAAATGTTTTTGGAAGCCATGGCGACACTTTGTTATTAGCATTAAGAAATGCTCAGAAGAATTCATTTGCAAATAACCCTGATTATGCGTTTAGTTTAATTGATCTCAATAATTCATTAAACGGAAGGAAAGATAAGAAAAGTTTCAATTTGAATGAGACAGAAATAGTCGCATTGAGTGAAACTAAGTATAAAGATAAAAAGGTCAGACCATTATTAAATTTAATATACAACAATGCAAATTTTAATGTAAGGTTTGAAATAGATCATTTTCACCCTGCTGATATTTGTAGAGTTAAGGCTAAACTGGATTTATATCAAGTAGATCAAGGAGATCATGTAAAAATAAAAGCAACTTATGATAATCTTCCTAATTTACAGTTATTAAAGGCTGAATGTAATAATGAAAAACGGGCAAAGCCAATTGTTAAATGGATTGAAGGAATATTAAATAAGAGAACTGATTTAAGTTGTTTAAACGGGAAAGATAATTTCAAAGATTACATTCTTGATAACAAAATTTACTTGCCAGATGGTGATGAATATGATACTGAAGAAGGTGTTAAAGCCTTTATATCAATCGAAAATTATGTTCAATTTTATGAAACGAGAAAGAGGTATTTTCAATATTTATTATGGGAGGAGCTTGGTGATTATGATGTCTTAAAAAATCCGTTTGCTTAACATTTACAGTTATTTCACCACTGGATAAGCAATTTCACCCCAGTCATGATCATTGTTTTCTAGCATTATGTCAATGATGATTGGGACCAGTAATTGCATAATATTACATGCATCCTTTAATTGGTTTCGATTTAATTTGGAATTAAAGGTAGATCCTCCATGAACTATGGAATTACGTAGGGTATAAAGACGCTCTAAAACAATCTCTAACAAGCCCTCAATATTTTCCTTTGATAGGCAATTTAGGGCAGTGGTGATAGATTTATTAAAAGCAGGTTGATAATCCTCTGCTTCGCCTCGGTTATATTCCCAAAACTTCTCAAAAACGAACTTGTTTTCAATTAATACCCTAACCGGACCACTGTATTTTTCCCAAAAGAGGTTATAAAGCCTAATACGGTCAAATTGCACTAAACTGGTGGTAAAATCTCTCAATTTGGCCTTTTCCGGTTTAGAGTTAAACCCATTTATATCTACCGCATAACAAGCATTAAATGCTATCCATAGAGATAAGAACTTTATATCTAAATTGCCCTCCTGTTTTTCTGCACTTTTCAACCACGAAATAGCCCTATGAAGCCTAATTGTCAGGGTTTCAGGCAGGGTGGAGGTTTTGAGTTTTCGGGTGAGTTGGGTAATGGTCATAAGTTACTTAATTCTTTTAGACAAGTTTTTTATTTTAATTATAATAGTTGTAAAATTTAAGATAATAATTAATATTCACAAATAGCATTATAACTGGTTCCCTGCCTATCAAAATTTACTTTCATATTTTATTATTTGCTAATAATTAGACTAAATGCTAAATTTAGCTATATTACTAATTAAACTTTAATAATGGAAAAGTTAAACAATTATATCAAATCAAAATTTGGGGTTGACGAGTCTCGTTTTTTAGAAGTTTTACAGAAAAGTCCAGGTGCTGAAGGATATATTTTAGGCAATTTAGCTGAAGAAGAGTTTAAAGATTACGCAAATTCATTAGGCTATGACGCATTACGAATCAAAGAAAAGCCGGAAGGTGGGAATAATTCAAAAAGTGAAGACGCAAGAGGTGATTTTTATATTCGAAAATTTGATTCAAAAAAAGATGAATGGTTGGTTGTTGAATGTAAAGGTGTAAAGTCAAATTCCGAGAAAAGATGTGGATTAACTAGTGTTTCTACATGTGTTAATTTTTTAAAGAAACATTCCGTGATTAGAAATAAACATATTGAAAGTATTTATAAGTCAGGTCTAAAAGCATATAAAAGCAGAAAAGAAAATTATAACAAATCAGGCAAAGAGGATTTTCCAGATTTTCGATGGAATAATATAAATCCTGGTTCAGGTGTGCCTGATTTATCTGGGATTTGGAAGAATGAAGATGAAATAAAATCTTGGATTAAATCTATAGATTCAAATTTATTTTGCGATGATGCATTTTGGAATCTTACTGCACCTATAAGATTATTGCAAACCCATATGCCTTCTTCTAGAATAGACCCTGTTACTAAAATAAAAAGTACTGGGCCACTAGTATCAGAATTTAATATATTATGTGTTGATTTATTCCTAAAAACAGGCAAACACGAGTTTGTTTTTGTTAATAGTGCTCAACTAAATCACCAAGCTAAATCTCCTAATCATCTTCAACAGAATTACACCATAGATATTTTAGTTGAAAAAGATAACTTTTCTCGCCATTCTCTATTAAAGCCATGGTATGATAACCTAGAATTTTGTATTCAGGAAACTAACCCCGTTTATAGAAAACTTGATGAAAGTCAATTAGATAGAAGATAATTTATTTTTTACACATATATGATGTATATTTATCACAAATGTGATAAATATGACCACTCTTTTTGAATTACCCCTTACAAAGGAAGATAACCTACTTAAAAAATTTGAGGAAATCCATGATTTTATTTATGCAAATGACGGACTATCTCCTCAGCAAACTTTAGAAGAATTTGTCAAAATTCTCTTCATTAAAATTTATGATGAAAACCAAAAAAATAGTCAATTTTCGATTTCTGCAAATGAATGGAATGAATTGAACAAAGGAAATACAATTTATATAGTTGAGAAAATATCAAAACTATTTGACGAAACAAAACGTTCATATCATGACATTTTTGATTCTGATGATAGAATAAGAATTAGTCCAATTGCCTTAGGATATTCAATTAATAAATTACAAGGGATTTCTTTAATTAAATCATCTCAAGATGCGAAAGGTCTTGCTTTTCAAAAGTTTTTAACGCATCATGAAAAAGATGGAAGAGGTCAGTTTTTCACTCCTGAACCAGTAATTGATTTTTGTGTTGCAATGATGCAGCCAAAAAAGAATGAAAAAATTATTGACCCAGCATGCGGTAGTGGAGGCTTTTTAATGTCTGCACTTAAGTTCATCAAAGAAAATGAAGAAAAAATCGATATAAAAAATGTAATATCTAATAATTTATATGGTACAGATATAAATAAAAGCATTGCTCGAATTGCAAAGATGAAACTTTTACTCGAGTCAAATGATAAAACAAATATTATTTGTGCAAATTCACTTGAAGATATTGATAATTTTAAAATGTCCATATCAAATACAAAAGGCTTTGATTTAATATTAGCAAATCCCCCTTTTGGGGCAAAAATCACAAGTCCTTCAATTTTATCAAAATTTGATCTTGGTTACAAATGGAAATTTAATGATGGTATTTTTAAAATGTCGAAATATTTATATTTAAATCAGAATGCTGAAATTTTATTTATTGAGAGATGTTTACAGCTTTTAAAAGAAGGTGGTCGAATGGCAATTGTGTTGCCAAATGGGAATTTTGAAAATCCATCTATGGAGTATTTAAGATACTATATTAAATCAAAATCAAAAATTCTTGCAATTGTAAATCTCCCATATGAAACTTTTGTGCCATTTGGAACCGGAGTAAAAACTTCCCTACTTTTTTTAGAAAAAAATACGTCAAATAAAATTAATAAGTATTCAATATTTTTTGGAAGAGTAACAAAATTAGGATATCAAGGAAATAAAAATGGAACCCCGATTTATCTCAAAGATAAATACGGTCAAATAATAAAAGATAAATCTGGGAAACAAATTTTAGATGAAAATTTTTCAGAACTAATTAATATATATAAAGAATTTTTAAAAGGGAGAAATATTGAATCTGAAAATACATTTACAATAAATTATGAAGAATTAAATGGAAGATTTGATTATGATTTTTATTCTCCTGAAAATAGAAGCTTATTTAAGAAGCTAGATTTAAGTAAAAATGTAAGGCTTGGTGATATATGTGAAATAATTAAAATTAAGAGTAAAAAATTAAAAGATCAAAATTCTACAGTAGAATATGTGGAACTTTCCGATATAAACTCTCATTCTTATGAAATAATTAATTCAACTACATGTAAAGTTTATGAACTACCTAGTAGAGCAAGTTATGAAATTTTAGATGGAGATATAATTACTGCTGTTGCTGGAAATTCAATTGGAACAAGAAAACATGCAACAGCTTTAGTAAGTAATGATTTTGAAGGAAGTATATGTACTAACGGCTTCAGAGTTTTGAGGAATTTTAAAATTGATAAATATTATTTATTATTTTATTTAAAAACTGATTCATTTTTAAAACAAATTTATATGTATAGAACTGGTGCAGCAATTCCAAACATATCAGATATAGATTTGTCAAACACTTTAATTTCTTTGCCTGATGAAAAGACAATAAACGATATAAGTTCAAAAATGAAGAAAGCTTTTGATTTAAGAAATCAATCAAAAGAGGTGATAGATAGTATAAAGTTCTAAATTTAATTATAAAATAAATATCAACCTAAAATAGACCCCAAAAAATAAACGAACTTTAATTTTTGAAAAACAGTAGACACATTTTAACTATAATTTATGGCCCTTTATTTTAAATTAATTTGGAACTGAATTCGTTTATTCTGAATAATAGAAAATAATTCTTCTTTTGTTAGGAAACTTGCTGATTTTGAATCTTCATGAAGTGATACAAAGCAGAATTTATATTTAACCCCAAGTTGATCGGCAAGGTCAAATTCATTTTGAGTTGCCCCAAAAAAGAATTTACTAGGGTTATTCAATAACTTTTTCTTTGTAGTTTTCAATTCAATAAAATTAATAACTGCAATGTCATCAATATTTATTTCTTCGATAGTATTATCACTTCCTGGAATTTGTATTAAATCAAATGCTTTTGAAAACCGTTGATCAATATTAAATCGTTTTAAAAGGTCTTTTCTAACTTTTGCATCTGGATTAAACATTTCTTTATAGTTATCTAATATATATTGAATCCCTTCTTTTTCTGAAATGTTATTTCTTATTGTTATTGTGTGTGAAGTTGAAACAGCCATTTTATTATTTAGTATTTAAAATTTATGATTCATTTATGCTTATTTATAACCCCTCACAATCTCCTCCGCTATTCCCTTTATCTTCTTCGCTAAACTAGCAGGTGCTAAAACCTTCACACTGGCGCCGTATTTAAGAATCTCAGAAACTATTTCATAGGATTCATACAATTCTAAGTTCACTGTCAAGGTCTTACCATCTTTGCTTAAGCTATGCGTTTGATAGGGACTAAGTGGATAGTTCATTACATGATTGATATAGGGATCCTTAAAGGTTAATTTTATTTTCTGTGGTTTGTCTTTATGATTTTGGTAGATGCCGTAGGAATATTTAAAGAACTGACTTGCGTCAAAACTGTCATCTACAAAATAAGGGGCTTTAGAAAGCTTTACAGACAAGATCTTATCAAGTGCATAGTTCTTTGTTTGACTCGTTTTAACATGGTCGTATCCAATTAAATACCAATGTTGATCTACCTGCTTTAAAACATAAGGTGATATTACTTTTGTCTCAATCTCCTGACCTGCTTTTTGGTATTCAATCTCTACTGCTTTGTGTTCTAGGATAGCATCTAAAATTGGTTCAATGTATTGCACACCCACCACACTATTATTTTGTTCTGGTTGAATACAATCCATACGATTGCGTTCAATCTTACTAATGGCCGAACCAGTTAAAATCTTATTAATCGTATTTTCAAACTTGCCAAAAATGGGGGAGGAGGAAAAGATCCTAAAGATGGTAGTTGCCATGTCTAAAAGCTTTTTATCCTCGTCATCCAATGGGGCTTTCTCTATTGAGAAAGTGTCATCTTGATAGTATAACTGACTTCTTTCATTTTTAGCAATCACTGCGCCATACTCCTCTCGAATATGCTTTAAATCATTGTAAATGGTAGAGATTGATACATCTTTATCCAAGTCTCTGTTCACCTTGTTTTTGATTTCCTCAGCAGTATATTTTCTATTACGATTACGTAAAATCTGGTCAATGATTTTCTCCCTAAGGCGGGCTTCTTTTACAACTGGCATCGCGTTATGGTTTAACTTTTAAGGGGAGGGGGAAGGATAGGTAAATATATGATTATTGTATAATATTTTAAAGTTATTGAGGCTTATTTCTAAGATTCTTAATACACTGGAATCGCTTTTGGTAATTTTAGGTATTATAAAATACCTTTATATTTAAACAATCAATTTTCAACTCCATACTATGAAAAAAACAGGTCTATTCTTTTTGTTGCTTTTTGTGGTTTCTATAGCCTCTGCACAAAATAATGCAGAACAAGTTTTGCTAGGAAAAAAGGTGTTCGGATCTCATTGGATCAAGCCTTATGGTAAAGCAACTATTACAAAACAAAATGACCTTATTTCAATCGAAGCTAGTCAAGTGAGTGGCACTAACTATTGCACTATGAAAGGCGGTATCAAAATAATTGATGATAGAAATTTTGAATTCAACGGAACAATCTCATTAAAATATTTATTTGACAGAAACAATCTATTAACGGAGGATAAAGATGAAAAAGTATTAACAGGAAAATACATTTTCAGAAGAATCAAAGACCGTAAATACTGGAGATTAAAACAACCTATATCTGCAACAGGGTATTTTGACAAAGCTTATCATTACATTGATATTTACATGAACTAATCTTTCCGAACCTTACTATTTTTAATTTATAAATACATGAGACTATCTATTATCCCCTTGCTACTATTAGGTTTTGTTGCCAATGCGCAAAATAATATCCAAACAATCAGTGAAACTGCTTTGTTGAAAATGCTAAAAAAGCAAGCCGCTGTCAATGGCTTAGTGATAGTGAAAGAAGTAGCAACTGGAAAAGACATTGTGCGTGTGGGTTTTACAGCTAAGAAAAACAAAGCTGGAGCAGTCTACTATGCTAAAGACTCAAGTTTGAAAAATACTATGATGGAGCCAGGTGGATTGATTGTACCTATGTCTGCTGCTATCTTAATGGATAACTTTGGAGTTCAATTGTCAGATACAGTGGACTTAGAAGAGGGTAAAACTATGATTGGCTCCACAACTGTGCTTGACGCAGAAAAGCATGGTTACAAAAATGTACCCCTAAAGCAGGTAATCGCAGAAGCGAGCAATGTGGGCATAGCAAAGTTATCTGTGAAGCACCTAGTATTAGGCTCTGATTTATTTAACAATTCCTTGAAATCTTATTTACAATCAGATGATTTTTCGTATTCAACAAATGAGTCCTTATCCAATTTAGCTTTCGCATCTTTTGGTTATGGTATAATGATGAGTCCTGCTCAGATCCTAAACTTTTACAATAGAGTAGCTGCGAATGACCCAAGCTTATTCAAAAACACATCTACCTTAGTACAGACAAAGCAAGCTTTATTAGAGGTCTCTGAAAATGGCACAGCAATGAACTTGCTAAATGGTAGTAAAACAAAAATGGCTACAAAGACTGGCACAACGCTTTCTTTAGGTAAAAACGGCTATAAGGATAAACAATACTACGCTTCAATTGTCGGCTTCGCGCCCTATGACAACCCAAAGTATACTTGTATTGTGATTATTAAGAATAAGCCTCGTGCAGTTCAATACTATGGCGCACAAGTTGCAGGGCCTGTGTTTAAGGAAATTATGGAGGCATTAAACAATAATTAAAGTATTTATGCTTTTGAAATCAACACTTTATAGCAATATTGTTCCTCCCATATCTAATGATAAATCAGATGGGGGAGATTTTGATGGATCAAGATCTTTAACAGCTATTTATATTGATGGTCATTGCAAGCATGAAATAGACTGCAAGTCAAGCATCTGCAATACGTATTATTTGTTTAATTCAGAAAAATTTGGGCATGTCAAATTTGATAAGAATACCGAATTGTATTTAGAATCTTCCATTCCAATCGATAAAAATTATTTCATCTTTTTAAAAAGATTTATCTTAACCTGGAAGCGTCATTTTAGTTATATGTAAATCAATAGTGAATGGCTCAATTACTTATTGGCAAATCCAGCTATGGCAAATATGGAACGATATTTTAAGTGATTCTTACTTTAATCCCAATAATTCAGTAGTTTCACATATAAAATTTTTATAAAATGTCAGGCACACTCATTTTCTTAACCATTTTGGTCGTTTTAGTTTTTATGAGCTTAATAACTGTGAATCAAGGAACAGTTGCCATTATAACTATGTTTGGAAAATACCGAAGAATATTACTTCCAGGTTTAAGAATTAAACTTCCAATCATTGAAAGTATTTACAGAAGGGTAAGTATTCAAAATCAAAGTATCGAACTAGAGTTTCAAGCAGTAACAATAGATCAAGCGAATGTATATTTCAAGAGCATGATTTTATATTCTGTTCAAAACTCTGATGAAGAGACCATGAAGAAAGTGGCTTTTAAATTCATTAGCAATAAGGATTTGATGCAAGCGCTTGTTAGAACTGTAGAGGGAAGTATTAGAGCCTATGTTGCAACAAAAAGACAAGCAGAAGTATTAACAGCCCGTCGTGAAATTGTTGACTATGTTAAAGAACAGATAGATCATAGTTTAGAAGAGTGGGGATACCACTTACAAGATTTACAGATCAATGATATCACATTCGACCAACAAATCATGGATAGCATGAGTAAGGTAGTTGCTAGTAATAACTTAAAGGCAGCTGCAGAGAACGAAGGTCAGGCATTGTTAATCACAAAGACGAAAGCTGCAGAAGCAGAAGGGAATGCGATAAAAATATCTGCACAAGCAGAGAAAGAAGCTGCACAATTAAGAGGACAAGGTGTGGCGTTGTTCAGACAAGAAGTTGCTAAGGGTATGTCAGAAGCTGCAGAGGAGATGAAGCAGGCTAATTTAGATACCAATGTTATTTTATTTAGTATGTGGACAGAAGCCATCAAGAACTTTGCTGAATACGGCAAGGGCAATGTGATTTTCTTAGACGGTAGCCCTGATGGCATGGATAAAACCATGAAGCAAATGATGGGATTGATTACAAAGAAAGAAGAAAATAAATAATCTAATAAATTAATAAAGGCAAGATTGAGTCTACTCAATGCCTATGCCCAAGAACTTAGAAAAGAATCTAGAGAAGATGTTTTTTAGACATTTATTGCTTTTAATTTTTGTTGCTTCTATATCCTGTAATAAGGATACGACCACTGCTGTAGCTGCACCAAAAACGCTTACTACAACTACCTCTACAGTTGGCTCGCTACTTCCCAAAAATAATATTGGATATACCATTGAGCATACTTATTACACGCTGTCTTATAGTGAGGCGAATAGGCAAGCAGAATGGGTTGCGTATAATCTTAGCCCTTCTTTAATCAATGGATTACAGGCTAGAACAGATGATTTCAGAATTGACCCTAAGGTTAAAAATAATGCTGTTTCCAGTGGCGATTATGCAGGTAGTGGTTACGATAGAGGTCATTTATGCCCAGCGGCAGACATGAAACTTAATTTAACCTCTATGAGTGAGACATTTTATATGTCAAATATGTCACCTCAACAGCCTTCTTTTAATAGAGGAATATGGGAGACCTTAGAAAGTAGAGTGAGGACTTGGGCTCTTGAAAAAAATGGAGTTTATGTTGTAACGGGTCCAGTTTTAAAGAGTAGCTGCGGTTCAATTGACAAGGGTACAATAAAGGTTCCTTGCACTTATTATAAAATTATTTTCAAAGACAATGGTGCTGATAAAATTGCAATTGCATTGCTTTTGAATAATCAAGGATCGTCTGCTTCTTTGAAATCTTTTGTTACAACTATTGATAATTTGGAGAACTTAACTGGGATAGATTTCTTGAGTGGCCTGCCAGATGATATTGAATCTAAGATTGAATCTTCCATCAACACAGCCAGTTGGAGTTGGTAGCAGTGCTATTTATAAGCCCCAGCCATTTTCAACGCAGCATTTTTCACTTCTAATGCTACATTCGCCGGAGCAACAACTTTAACCCCATCTCCGTAACTTAATATTTCTCTGATAATCTCATAACTATAGTAAAGCTCAAGTTCCACCCTTAACACTTTGCCGTTTTTCATTAACCTACTTTTTTGTGTAGACATTAATGGGTGATTTCTAAGTTGCTCGATAAATATGCCGGTGAAATCTAATACCAGTTGAATAGGAGGATTCACTAAGTCATGGAAAATACCGAATGTATACTTAAAATAATCCTGCGCGATAAAATTAGGGTCAAAGTAAAACTTACTTTCCGATTCTGTGATCTCTTTGATTTTATCTAATGAATACACTTTTGTACACTTTCTATTTTCGGCATGATCATACGCGATTAAAAACCACTTTTTTCTGAATTCTTTTAAAAGGTATGGTGAAAGGGTTTTTGTGGATACTTCATTTTCGTTTTTACGGTAGACTACATTGATACTTTCTTTCTTATTAATAGCTTCAAATAGCGTTTCAATCCATTCGTAGCCTGATTTCCCATGTGAAATTTCAGGGAGGATAAAATTGTAATGCTTGTTCTCTCCTTTAGAAATATCTTGTAATAATTTCTTTTTTAGCTTTCCGTATTTTTTGAAAATTTCTGTGTGCTCAAAGTTTTGCAATGTCATTGAAATCAGACCTAGGAGATTTTCGTCATTCTCATTTAGATTTAATTTCTTGATTGAAAAAGTATGGTCCGAATAAGTATATCTTTTATTCTCTTCATTAATCGTTGCACCTGAAAATACTTCTGGAATCTTTTTTAAATCATTATAGATAGTGCGCTCGGTTACTTTGGCATGTTCATCGGCTACCGAACTATTCCATGCGTCTAGTAATTGTTTAACGGTTGCCTTTTTGCCGTTTTTGATCTTGTCGTCAATCTTCATGAATCGCATGAACTGCTCCTTATTAACGCTCATATATGGAATAATTAGAATACAAAATTACTACTATTTACGCCGTAAGCTTAAATATTTTTTCGTGATTTAGTATTGATAATCAATTGATTGTATTTATTTTTTCCTCTTGAAATTAGATTTCAAAACATTCTTTCACATTTGCAATCCCCCTAATGCAAACCACTAAAACTATTTACTATGGTAAAAAACAATCAAATGAACAAAGACTTAGCTGTTAATCTATGTAAGTCTATCGAATTAGTTTACAGTGCGATTGGCGAGACCAACAGTGTGAAGGAGGATGACTATGAAAAGGTCAGAGAACACTTTGAAGTTATTGGTGAATTCTTTAAGATCAAGGATAAATTGGGAATGCTTTTGATTTGTTATTTTATCAACAAGCGTTTGGTGAATGGTAAATCCTATATCACCTTGAATGAATTAATGAGTGCTTTTAATTGTAATCTGGTTGATTCAATCTCAATCAATGAACAACTTGAGTATTTTAGAAAAGCGAAGATGATTGTCGTTTCTAAAAAAACATTCGGAAAAAAAGAGGATATTGAATATACATTAACTCAAGTTACTTTGAATGCGGTTTTGAAAGGAGATCCGGAAGTGTTAAACAATAAAAAAGAGATGAATTTCGCGGCTTTCTTAAACTTGTTTCATAACATTATCTACAGTGACGATTATGATGATGAGGAGGTAAGTGCAGAGGTGAATGCTTTATTAGATGAGTTTGATCAATTAGAGGAAGTACAATATTTAAGAGCCGAAAAATTAGGTTCAGAAGAATTGGCGATTTATCTTTTTGTTGTTGCGAGACAATCCATTTTTGGTGACTATAAAGTTACTTTAGAAAGAATTTTTAGAGTAGCGGTGAATGATAACTTTAGTAAGTATTATTTTCAAACTGAATTACTTGAAAAAAGAAGTCAGTTAATTACCAATGATTTGATTAAGTTCACTGGAGATTCTTATATGGATAGTGTTCAATTGTCTGAAAAGTCAATCAGAGCTTTAAACATCTTATCTAAAAAGAACGCTGCTCAGTTTACGACTGGCTCTGATGTGGTTTCATTGATCATGCCTGATAAGATCCAATACCAGGAGGGGATGGTGTATGAAGAAACGTTGAAGATTGATTTCTTAGAACAATTAATCAGTGAAGAAGGGTATATCAAAGCGATTAATAAATTAAGTGAAGAAAAGGTAGAGACGAAACAAATTGTTGCCTTATTGTATGGGGTAAGTGGTTTAGGGAAATCTCAAACAGTAAGAAACTTAGCGGTTAAATACAATCGTCCAATTATTCAAGTTAATTTATCTCAGGTTAAAGACGCTTTTGTCGGTAATACTGAAAAAAATACCCAAGAGGTTTTCAATATCTATAAAAAAGCGGTTACCCACTTTGAACATACAAAGACGATTGATGGTAAAGAAGTAGGTCCTTATGGTACACCCATTTTATATTTAGATGAATTTGATTCATTAATCCCTCACCGTGATAAAACAGGGTCAAGTTCATCTGTTGGTAATATGTATTCGAATATGGTGGGGATCTTTTTGACTGAATTAGAGAGAATCAATGGTATTGTTCTTTTATCTTCTAATTTACCAGGTGCGATTGACACAAGTTTACACAGACGTATCAACTTTAAGTTTCATTTCGGAACTTTCTCAAAACAAAATCAGGTCAGAACTTTACAATTGTATTTTAAGGACTTTGAGCCTGCTATTTTGGAAGAGGTAGCTACTGTGGCGGATCTTACTCCAGGAAATATCGTTAACATTAGAAAAGCCTATGTTTTGGAGAGTATTTTTAAAGACATTGAAAAAGCGGAAGATAAAAAATTAATCTTAACAGACTTGGTCAATAGAGAAGTGATTTTACAAAAATCAAATAGAAGTCCAATTGGGTTTCTTCAATAATTAATAGTTTTATCATTGTTAAATTTGGATTGTTTTATGAAGAATATTGTTGTAATTACTGGTGCTGGTGTTTCCGTTGAGTCAGGTATTCAGCCCTTTAGAGGTCCAAAGGGTGTGTGGGAGGAAAACCCAATGGAGATGGCGACTTATTATAAGTATAGTACCGATCCAGGACATTTTTTATCTTGGTATTATCATCGATTCATTAGCTGTAAAGATGCCTTGCCAAATGATGCGCACAAGATCTTGGCAAAAAATAATGTAAAAGTTATCACACAGAATATTGATAACCTGCATTTAAAAGCAGGTCATCTGCCCGATAATTTGATTGAAATTCATGGCAACATTAATTTTAAAAGAAAAATTGATGCCGAGCATTTGGATCAACTTGAGCAAGCAGATTGGCAGAATGTGCATACAGATAAATTAGAGCATGATTTATTTAATTTATTTGGCATTGGCGCCAGTGGTAAGATCATTGACAATGAATCTTACCGACCTCATATCTTACTCTTTGATGAATATTATACGGAGCTTTATCAATACGAGAAAGCGATTACTTGGTTGTTAGAAGCACATGCAATTATTTTTATGGGCACTTCCAATTCTGTTGGATTTACGAGTGGGGCTTTACAAATAGGGGTTAGCAAGAACAAGAAGGTGATTGTGGTTGATCCCAATCCGTCACCTTCTTTTAATCATCCTTCGGTTGAAATCATAAAGGCATCTGCCACAGAATTTTGCACTCAATTTTTTAAGTAATGGAAGCAAATATAATGACCTTGCAAAGGGCTAAGTTAAATGTTCAATTCCCAGAATTCTCGCAAATTTTGTTATGGGAAAGCTGGCACTGTTTTACAGATATAGAGTATGACGCACTTGAATTCCTCGTTCAAAACAGTACTAGGATATTCTTGCCAAATGTGAAAGCATTGACAGAGGATAAACTTTTATTATTGAAAAATTATAATGGTTATTTAGAGATTGGAGTTCTATAGAGTGTGGTAATGCCCATGCTTTTTCTGTTCCATTTAGAAAATCTCCGAACGAATATCTTTCAATCGATATATTAGGTATTACATCTTTACAATTTGAGTTTTGTATAAAAATATTATGCAAAATCAAATTGAAATTTTCCAAGGGGAAAATAATGAAATAAATGTTGAAGTAAAGATTGAAGAGGATACAGTTTGGCTCACTCAGGCACAAATGGTTGAACTCTTTGGCCGAACCAAGCAGAATATAAGTTTGCACATAAATAACTGCTTCAAAGAGAATGAGTTAGACAAAATTCGAGTTGTCAAGGATTCCTTGACAACTGCCATTGATGGAAAGAATTATATAACTAAATTTTACAATCTAGATGTAATTATATCAGTTGGTTATCGTGTCAAATCAAAAAGGGGTACTCAGTTCCGTCAATGGGCAACCCAAAAGTTAAAAGACTACCTAGTAAAGGGCTATGCAATAAACGAGTATAGATTGGCTCAAAAGAATCAAGAAATTCAGTTTTTGCACGATGGTATTCGAATAATGAGTCGAGCCATAGAGGAAGTCACTAACGATGAAGCTTATAAATGGTTAGATAAGTTTAGTAAAGGGCTTCAGTTATTGGATGATTATGACCATGAGCGTCTAGATATTAAAGGGCTTAGCTTGGTTCCTGGAATACATCCACATATTTCAGAATATGAGTCTATTGTAAATGCATTGCGCACAGAATTTGATTCATCTGTTTTTGGTAAAAAGAAAGACGCTGGTTTCGAAAGTGCTATTTGTCAAATAGAGCAAGGCTTTGATGATAGTTTTCTTTATCAAAGTATTGAAGAAAGAGCAGCAATGTTGTTGTATTTAATTATAAAAAATCACGCTTTTGTGGATGGGAATAAAAGAATTGGAGCTGCTTGTTTTTTATTATTTCTAATGCGCAACAATTTGCTTTTGTCAGCGAATGGTGTTCCATTTATTAGTAATGATGCATTGGCTAGTATTACCTTATTCGTTGCTACTAGTAAACCTGAAGAAATGGAAACGGTAAAGGGTTTGGTAATAAGTGTGCTGAATAGAAGGAATGGGTAGATTGAAAGACATCGGGACTGCCATTCTCGCTTCGCTCAATCGTCTTCCCAATCCATTGGCCTTACCCAAAGCCTTTCAAACAAACACTACGTGTTCGTTTGGCTTTTTTATCGCTCATCCGCTCAATCAAGCAAGCTTGTTTCGCGTCTTCGCATTAAAAAAGCCTCTCACTTTGTGAGAGGCTTTGTAGCCTCAATAGGAGCGAGTTTGGAAGAATTTGCTGCTGATGTTAGGGCAATTTTAACCCTGAAGCTTAAGAATCAGTAAAAAAATTAATATATATATTATTTATAACCAATATTTAAATCAACAAATCTAGACATCATAACCTTAAAAAAAAGGGTTGGCCAAGGATATCAAAACACTAACCAAAGTAAAATATAGATTATTATATATTACTTT